>Ga0247728_10015_pt1 | contig 225455 bp, 167 predicted proteins | sample SalenrCarbi39_FD_183048 | JGI IMG/M metagenome (GOLD analysis project Ga0247728, IMG submission 183048) | Saline wetland microbial communities from Lincoln, Nebraska, United States - Carb-i39 | ecosystem: Environmental > Aquatic > Non-marine Saline and Alkaline > Salt marsh | place: USA...
GGGGGGGGGGGGGGGGGGGCGGGGGCGGGGGGGGGGTGGGGGGGGGGGGGGGGGGGAGGGCAGTGCGCTGTTCTGGCCGTACCCCTCTTCGATCGTGGTGTTGCGGCGGATGTCTTGGCCGTGCGGTAGGGCAAGGCGCGTCTTGACGCTGCAACGGCGACGGTGCTAGCACCGCACATTACCTACATGATGCCGCGCGACTGGCGAGAAAGTGGAGCAACACCACGAGGGAGCGCGGCATACGTCAGCGCCGCTCGCCTGGGCCGCATCGGACACGATGCCGACAACGACCTTTCCCGCACCGCCGGGAAAGCCTGTCCGGAGGCCGCCCATGTGCTTGTTCATGGTATTTCACGCAATCCATTCCCGATTCGACGGCGGTAATGCCGCAGGCGTTCGCGGCGCGGGCAGGTCCTGCGCCTGTCTTGCCGTGCGCGCCAGCCATCCCGCCAGCACCCGCCTTTCCGCGTGCACCCATTCGGCCGCGCTGCTTCGCCTGGTTCCTGCCGCCATTCGCCCCCTTTCCGGCCCTTTCCGGGGGAGGTCCGCATGCTGAAGCGCATCCTGTCAGAATCGTCCCTCTCTGCCCTTGTGGCGGGCCTTGTGGCGGTCATCGTCTCCTATGCCGGACCTGCCGCGCTGATGTTTCAGGCCGCCGATGCCGCGCACCTGACCCAGGCCCAGTTGTCCAGCTGGATCTGGGCCATTTCCGTGGCCAGCGGCGTGACCGGCATCGGCCTCAGCCTGCGTTACCGCGTGCCGGTGATCACCGCGTGGTCCACCCCCGGTGCGGCGTTGCTGGCCGCCGGATGGACTGCCTACAGCTATCCTGAGGCCATCGGGGCGTTCATCGCCGTGGGCGTGGCCATCACCGTGTTCGGGGTCACCGGGCTGTTTGCCGCGTTCATGGACCGCATTCCCAAGGCCGTGGTGTCGGCCATGCTGGCGGGCATCCTGTTCCGGTTCTGCGTGGACGTGTTCACGCGCACGCAGGCCGCCCCGCTGTTGGTGGCCCCCATGCTGCTGGTGTGGCTGGCGGCTCGGCGTCTGGCCCCGCGCTATGCCGTGCTGCTGCCGCTGCTGGCGGGGCTGCTGGTAGCGGGGCTGACCGGCCAGCTTTCGTTCGGCGCGGTAAGCGCCGCGCCCGCTGTGCCGGTGCTGACCATGCCCCATTTCACCATGGGGGCGTTGCTGGGCCTTGGCGTGCCACTGTTCGTGGTGGCCATGGCCGGGCAGAACGCCACGGGCCTTGGGGTCATGCGCGCATCCGGCTATGACACCCCCGGCAGCCCGCTGGTGACGTGGACGGGCGTGGCATCCACCCTGCTGGCGCCGTTCGGCTCGCACGGGGTAAACCTTGCGGCCATCACCGCCGCCATCTGCACCGGGCCGGAAGCCCACGCGGATCCGGCGCGGCGCTACTGGGCGGGCATCTTCTGCGGTGGCTTCTACGTGCTGGTGGGCACCTTCGGCGCCACGTTGGTGGGCCTGTTCACGGCCCTGCCGCAGGCGCTTGTGGCAGTGGTGTCGGGCCTGGCCCTGCTGGGGGCCTTTCTTGGCGGGCTGACCCAGGCCACGGAAGACCCGGTGCACCGGGAAAGCGCCATCATCACGTTTCTGGTCACCGTGTCCGGGGTGAGCCTGCTGGGCGTGGGCTCGTCGTTCTGGGGGCTGCTGGCGGGCCTGCTGGTCGGGGCGGTGCTGGTGGGGCCGCAGGCGCGGTTGCAGGCGGCCATTCACGCGCGCTCGGAGGGCGTGGCGGCGCGCAGGTAGAAGGGATTGTACCCGTCCGGGTGTGGCTTTGCCGTACCCGGGCGGAGCATGCATGAAATGATCGGCGGCGTGGACGGGGTGACCGTTCGCGCCGCCGTTGCGTTGCCGGGGTGGAAATATGGGAGGGTCAGGGGCGTTGCGTGCCTGAGCCGCGTTGGGGCTATGGCAGCGCAGGGATGCTGGCCCCGGTCAGGGGATCGTCCCGGAGCCGGGCGAACATCTTGGGTTAGGGCGCACGCCTCGATCAGGCCGTCACGTCGCCAAAAAGGGCCTGTTCCATGGCCTCGGTGTCGGCGAGGATGTGCCCAACCAGCGAAGAGAAGTCGGCGGGGGACAGCTTCAGGCGGTCCAGCGCGCCGCGCGCGGGCTTGTGCAGCAGTTCGTCACCCGGCATGTGGTAGCCCAGAGCCACGGCAATGCAGTCGCCAAGGTGCACGTATACACCCAGGTCGCTCCAGGCGCGGGCATCGGCTTCATGGTGGGTGCCCGCTGCTTCGGCCACGGCATCGCCCAGCCGCCAGGCATCCAGCAGCCGACGGCCTATGTCGCAATGGTCGTAGCCCAGCAACTCGCGTTCTGCTGCCTGGATGGGCATGGCGCCTTCCGTGGCGCGGCGGGATATCTGGGCCGCCAGGTCCGGCAGGTTGCCCATCAGCAGCAGGTGGCCGATGTCGTGCAGCATGCCCGCAACAAAGGTCCGGCCCGGCTCGGCTCCGCCGCAGGCCACGGCCAGCGCGCGGGCGGCGGTGGCCACACAGGCGGCGTGTCGCCAGAAGGTGCGCCGGGCCACAACGTCGCGCGGGGTCATCAGGCGCATCAGTGATGCGGCGGTGACCAGGCTGAGAATCTGGCGCATGCCCAGCATCATCACTGCGCGTTGCACCGTTTCCACGGGCACCAGCGGGGCGTGCAGCGGGCTGTTGACGATGCGCAGCACGGCGGCGGTCAGGTAGGTGTCATGCTGGATGACCTGCGCCACGTCGTCGGGGGTGGCGTCATCCGAGGTCACCAGCGCGCTCAGGCGCTGCACCACTTCCGGCGGGGTGGTCAGGGCCGGGCGGCGGGCCAGCAGCGCGGCCAGCGAGGGCGTGTCTGCCCGTGGTGCGGTGGGATGGGGGGCGGTGGTCCGGACCGTGGCGGGTCGGCTGCCGTCTGCGGTGCCGGGGTGCTGCACGGTCACGCGGGGAGAGTCCGGCTGCCCATCGCGCAGCAGGAGCACGCGCGCCCAGTCCGCAAGTTTGGCCAGCAGCGGATGGGCCAGGTCCACCTGGGCAAAGCGCCGGGACAGTTCCGCGTCTGCCCATGCGGCAGAGGGGGGCACGCTGGCTGCGCCGGGGCGTGCGGCGTGATCCGGGACAGAGTCCAGGCCAGGCTGAGCCGGGGGCTGGGCCGGGTGCGGTGCGCCCCCTGTCTGTGGGGCAACTGCGGGAGAGGCGGATGCGCGGGGCTTTCCGCCGTTGAGGAATCCCATGGTGTGGCCGGGTGAGCCGCGTGGTGCGCGGGCAGAGTGTGTCCGTCAGCCTGACGGATATCCCAGAGCGCCCGGCTTGAAAAGCGGACACTGGCGGAAGTGCGCAGGCCCAAAACGCAGAACGGCTTGCGGACCACCCGCAAGCCGATTTCTGCGTCATGCAAAGAAAGGAAGGATATCTGGGTTACTGCATGCGGCGTGCCAACCTGTGCCACCCTGCGATTTGTGTGCGCAACACGCTGATATTACATATGTTGTTCGCGCGGCTCGGGGTGAGTCACAGCCCTGCTCCGCGTGCAGGAAGTTGAACCGATCTTCCACGGTCCCGCAAGGGGGCCAAGAAATTTGACCGCCGCCCCGGTGCGGGATGGTGGGTCCTGTCCCGCTTCCCGTATCGCCCCTCGCCGTCCGCCTATTGCTCGACGTACAGGTAGCGCTTGATCTTGTGGGTGGGCGTCTTCTCGAAGGGTTCGGTCTGCTCGATGACCTTGTGCAGCCGCGCGAAGGTGGACACCTTGGTGTTCACGTCGTTGCGCAGTTCCTCCAGCAGGGCGGCCACCTTTTCGTGCGCCTTGGCGGCGGGCAGGCCGCCGAATTCCTCGTCCAGCCGCGCGTAGTCCAGGTGGATGCGGGCCGCCAGCCTGCCGTCCAACTGGAACACCAGCGATTCCATCACGTACGGCGACTGCTGGATAACCGCTTCCACCTCTTCGGGGTAGATGTTCTCTCCGCTGGGCCCCACGATGACGTTCTTCAGCCTGCCCTTGATGTACAGGTAGCCGTCGCGGTCGAACTTGCCGAGGTCGCCGGTGCGGAACCAGCCGTCCTCGGTAAAGACGGAGGCGGTGATTTCCGGCGCCTTGGCGTATTCGCGCATCACGTTGGGGCCGCGCACCAGTATTTCGCCTTCGCCGGTGGCCGGGTCGGGCGCGTCGATGCGCACCTCCACCCCGGTCAGGGGCCAGCCGGTGGCGGTCAGCCGGGTGTCGGACGGCCCGCAGCCCGCCACAAGGGGCGAGGTTTCGGTCAGGCCGTAGCCGATGGCGTACGGAAAGCCCGCCTCGCGCAGAAAGCGTTCCACGTCGGGCGCGATGGCCGCGCCGCCGATGCAGAAGATGCGCAGCGCCCCGCCAAAGGTCTGCAACAGTTTCTTGCCCGCCATGGCATGCAGCTTGCGCCGCACGAAGGGCAGCGCATACAGCCGCCGCTTCAGCCAGGTATCGGTGAACTTTGGCAGCACGGCGGACTTGAAGATCTTTTCGATGACCAGCGGCACCGACAGCATGGCCGTGGGCCGCACCTGGGCCAGTGCGGGCAGCAGGGCGCGCGCCGTGGGCGGCTTGTCCATGTAGTGCACGTGCGCGCCGTTCAGCACCGGCAGCACCAGCCCCAGCGTACATTCGTAGGTGTGCGACAGGGGCAGGATGGACAGCATGCGGTCGCCGGGGACGATGCGCACGATGCTTTTCACCGCGTCGGCGTCCCACACGATGTTGCGGTGGGTCAGCACCACGCCTTTGGAATGGCCGGTGGTGCCGGAGGTGTAGATGATGGCCGCCACGTCGTCCTCGCCCGGCTCTTCGGCGGCAACGTGGGTGAAGCGCATGGCCTTGTCGCGCAGGCGTCGGAATTCGCGCAGGCCGCGTTCCTTCAGTTCGCGCAGCTTGTCGCGCGTGGCCCCCTGCTGCACGGGGTGGAAATTCTCTATCTGGATGAGTTCCGGCGGGGTGTCGAACTGGCCGTCCTCCAGCTTGGTGAACAGCCGTTCGGAGACGAACACCACCTTGGCTTCCGAATGGCGGATGATGTGGTGCACGGCATCCGCGTGAAATTCCGGAAGGATGGGCACGGCGATGGCGCCCATGGCGGTAATGGCGAAATAGGCGATACCCCAGTTGGGCATGCTTTCCGAAAGGATGGCCACCCGGTCTCCGCGCGTCACGCCCTGTTCCGCCAGCAGGGCAGATACCGTGGTGGCGTGCTCGAGCAGTTCGCGGAAGGTTATGGGCGTGCCGCCTATCTGCGACAGCGCGGGCTGGTCGGCGTACAGTTCGGCGCTGCGTTCCAGCACCCGCCTGAGGGTAAGCGTCTGCAACTCCATGCAAGCTCCTTCGTGTGGGACTTCACGGATGTACGGCAAAGCCGGATTCGCCGCAATCCCATGCGATGCGGCGGCAGGCGCGGAGTGCGGGGTGTCGCCGTAACGTCACGCAGGGAAGGTGCGAGGCGGGGCGTTGCAGTGGTCAGACGTACGTGAAGCGGGGCGGATACGCGGGCAGACCGTGGCGGGGTGCTGACGGCATGGGGCCGGACGTGGATGAAGAGGCGGCGACGAAGGAGAAGCGCGGTGCCGTGAAAGAGCGCGCTTTCGTGGGGTGCGGCACGTGCCCCAGCGGGCGCGCATGCGCGCACCGGTTGACCACGCAGCCCATCGTGACGCATACCGGAGGAACCATCCAAACCCCAACGCCGCACGAGGTTTCCCATGCTCAAGCACATCGTCTGGTGGACCCTGAAGGACGAGGCCGAAGGCGCCTCCGCCGCCGAAAACGCCGCCAAGATGAAGGCCATGCTCGATCCGCTCATGGGCAAGATTCCCAGCCTGAAGGGGCTGGAGGTGAGCACCACCTTCCTCGGCACCACCACCGAGCCGGTGCAGATCATCCTGGTGTCCACCCACGACGACGCCGAAGGGCTGAAGGCCTACGCCGAACACCCCGAACACATGCAGTGCGTGGACTTCATCAAGAAGATCGTGGCTAGCCGCAAGGCCATCGACTTCACGGTGTAGCCGCGCTGGCCGGGTGCGCCCGGCGGTGCCTTTTTCCGGGGCGGAAGAGCGCGGGTTCTTCCGCCCCGTGCCGTTCCGGCGGCCAGGCGGTCACGCAGGCATGCCGGTCACGACCCGCCAGCCGGTCGGGGGCACCGGGTGCCCCAGGCTACGAAGATGGAGATGCTGGCGCTGCCGCAACCGCAGGCGGATGTGGCGCAGCAGGTGCCGCCTGCGTCCTCCACCCGCACGTCGCGCAGGCCCGCCTCGCGCAGCCAGCGGGCCACGTCCCCGCGCCGGAAGCCGGGCCAGCGGTCGTGGTGTTCCTGCAGCAGAAAGGCGTTGTCGTGCCGGTCAAGGTCGGTCAGCACCACCCTGCCGCCGGGCCGGACGATGCGCGTCATCTCGCGCAGGGCCGCGCCGGGGGCGTCGACATGGTGCAGGTACATGTTGGCGAAGGCGTGGTCCACAGCGCCGTCGGGCAGGGGCAGGGCGTTGCCCTCGCAGACCCGGCAGTCCACCGGGGGCAGACCGGGGCCGCCCGCCGCGAAGGGCTTGGCCCGCAGTACGTCCAGCATGGCCGCGTTGGCGTCCAGCGCCATGACGGCCACGCCTTGCGCCACCAGCGCCTCGGTGACGAAGCCGGTGCCCGCGCCCACGTCCGCCACCGTCTGGCCGGGGGCCAGTGGTGCCCGCGCGCAGGCCGCCTCGCGCACGGCCTCGGAAAAGAATCCGGCGCGCAGGGTATCCCAGTCGCCCGCCACGGCATCGAAATAGCCCTTGCATCCCATTTGCGTCCTCCTGCATGTTGCATGTTGCCGTCGGAAGCCGGAATGTATGCCCGCACCGCCCGCCCGGCCATTCGCATGTTCCGGTGGCCGGTTCGGAAAAATTGAAGGCAGGCGGCCCTGTCGGCATGTGCGGCCAGTCCGGCGTTGCGTCGTATGCAGTCCATTGACCGTCCGGCACGGGGAGAAACATGGAACTCTATCAGTTGCGCACCTTTGCCGAGGTGGCGGACACCGGAAACCTGACCCGCGCGGCGGAACGGCTGCACGCCAGCCCGCCCGCCATCAGCGCGCATATCCGCGCGCTGGAGGACGAACTGGGGGTGACCCTGTTCCGGCGCACCCCGCGCGGCATGGAACTGACCGACGCCGGGCGCGACCTGCGTGAGCGGGCAGGCACGGTGCTGGCCGGGGCCGAGGAGTTGCGGTCGCGTGCGCTGGCACTGCGCGGCGAGCCGGAGGGGCAGGTGACCCTTGCCCTGCACGCGGCCTCGAACCTTTTGCGGGTGGATGCGGCGCATGCCCGACTGCGCGCGGCCGCGCCCCGCGTGCGTCTGCGCCTGTCGCGCGCCATGAGCTGGGAAGTGGTGGCCGACCTGCGGTCAGGCGCGCTGGACGCGGGCTTCCTGTACCTGGCGGATCAGACCTCGCCCGGTGGGGCGGCTGACGGCGTGACAGGGCCGGAAGGAGTGGTCGTGACGCCCCTGGCGCGGGTGGGGTTGCACGTCATTGGTCCGCTGGAATGGGCGGACGTGCTGCAAACGGGCACCCTGGCCGAACTGGCGGCGCTGCCCTGGCTGTGGGTGCCGTGCGAGTGTCCGTTCTGCCCGGTGATGGAGCGCTTGTTTGCCGAAGTGGGCGTGGAACCCACCGTGGCCGCCGTGGCGGAGCAGGAGGACGCCCTGTGCGCGCTTGCCGCCGGAGGCGCCGGGCTGACGGTGATGGTCGAGGCCGAGGCGCGCGCCGCCGTGGCGGAAGGCCGACTGGCACTGCGCGAGCAGCCGGTGGCGCATGTGACGCTGGTGTTCGCCGTGTCCGCCGCCCGGGCCGAGGAACCGGCGCTGGTGGCGCTTCGTGACGCGGTGTGCGCTGCGTGGAGCGCGGACGCCGCCCCTATAGCTGGCTGACGTAGGAATACATGACCACGAAGTGGCAGAAGCTGCCCGCCATCACGAACAGATGGAATATCTCGTGGAAGCCGAAGTGCCGGAAGCGGTTGGGGCGCTTCAGGGCGTAGATCACCGCGCCCACCGAATAGAACGCGCCGCCCGCCACCAGCCAGGCCAGGGCTCCGGCCTGCAGGTTCATGACCAGCGGGTAGATGCCCGCAAGGGCCATCCAGCCCATGCCCAGGTAGATGCCCGTGGATACCCAGCGCGGGGCGTGCAGCCAGAACACCTTGGTGAAGATGCCCGCCACGGCCACCGCCCACACGCAGCCGAACAGCGACCAGCCCCACGGCCCGCGCAGCGGGATGAGGCAGATGGGCGTGTACGTGGCCGCGATGTAGACGAAGATCATGGAATGGTCCACGCGGCGCAGCAGGCGCGTGCCCCGTTCCTGCAGCGGCAGCCAGTGGTACAGGGTGCTGGCCGTGTACAGCAGCACCATGGACACCCCGAAGACGGAAAAGGTCACCACGTGCCACGGCAGCAGGGGCGAGGCGGCGCGCACCACCAGCAGCACCGTGCCCAGCACGGACAGCAGTGCGCCGATGCAGTGGGTAAGGCCGCTGACCGGGTCGCGCAGGCTGGACACCATGCGGCGCAGCAGCGAGGCTGATGGAGCGGACTGGGGGGGGAGCAGGGCGGTGGTCATGCGGGTGTCCTCCTGACGGGGGCACTGGGGAAGTGGCGCGGCACGCGCGGGCGGCGGGCGGAAAAACCTTGCCTCGTACTGTTGGCATAGCCGGTTTCCGCCCCGCCGTCACCGGGGGCAGGGCGGGCAGGCTGCGGAAACGCATGCCGGGCGCCCCCACGGATGCGGCAGGCGGGAAAACGAAAGGGCGGAATGTACGCGCCCCGTGTACAGGGGGCTGCGCCCATTCCGCCCGGAAATGCCATGTGCGGTGCGTCCGGCCTATTCGGTGTCCGGTCGACCTACCTCGCGGCCCACGCCCAGCAGGGCCAGGGCAAAGTCGCCGCCGTCAAAGGGGCGCAGGTCTTCCATCTTTTCGCCAAGCCCCACGAAGGTGATGGGAATGCCGAACTGCATGGCCACCGCCACCACGATGCCGCCCTTGGCAGTGCCGTCCAGTTTGGTCAGCACTATTTCGTCCACCCCGCAGGCCTCGTTGAACAGCCTGGTCTGCGACAGGGCGTTCTGGCCGGTGGTGGCGTCGATGACCAGGATGGAGCGGTGCGGCGCGCCGGGGTGCTTGCGCTCCAGAATCCGGCGGATCTTGTGCAGCTCTTCCATCAGGTTGACCTTGGTGTGCAGGCGGCCCGCCGTGTCCACGAACACGATGTCGTAGCCGCCCGCGAGCGCCACGTCCATGGCCTCGAAGGCCACGGCGGCCGGGTCCGACCCGGCGGACTTGGCGTGAAAGTCGGCCCCCACGCGTTTGGCCCACACTTCCAGTTGTTCGATGGCCGCCGCGCGGAAGGTGTCCGCCGCGGCGATGAGCACCTTCTTGCCCTGCATGCGGGCGCGGTGGGCCAGCTTGGCGATGGTGGTGGTCTTGCCCACGCCGTTGACGCCGATCATCAGCACCACCTCGGGCGGGGTCACGGCGGCGATGCGGCGCGGCGCGCGAAAGATGTCCTGCAATTCCTCGCGCAGCAGGTCGCGGAAGGCGGCGGGGTCGTCGGTGCCCGCCTTGCGGGCGCGTTCCTTCAGGCGGCCCACCAACTGCGTGGCGGGTTCGAAGCCCACGTCCGCCATGATCAGGATTTCTTCCAGCTCTTCCCAGAAGGTCGCGTCGATGCGGCCATGCGAGGCCAGCAGGGCGTCGATGCGGCCGGTGATCTGCTCGCGCGTGCGGGCCAGGCCCTCGGTCAGTTTCAGGAACAGGCGGTTGCGTTCGTCTTCCTCGTCCTCCAGGTCAAGGGCAAGGGCCAAGCGGTATTGCAGTTCGGAGCGGAAGTCGGCGACATACCGGTAGTCCATGGCGGCAAGCCAGCGCCGGAAGTCGGCGATGAAGGCTTCCGCCTCGGTGTCCGGGGTTTCCAGCGCGGCAAACAGGAAGCGCAGCCGTTCCCACAGCGTGTCGTCCGCCTCTTCCACTCCGGCCAGCACGTGGCCCAGCCACACCGAAAGGCGCGGCTCGGACTGGCGCAGGGCGCGGGCAAGGTCCGCCCGCCAGGGGGCGTCCTGTGTGCCCGGCGCGTCGGGGGCTGCCGGTTCCGGCGTCGTTGCTGCGGCGTCCCGTGGGGCCGCTGGCGGTGCCGTGGGCGCATCCTCGTCGCGGGGAGTCCACAATTTCTTGATGGCGCTGAAGAAACCCATATGTCGTCCTCCGATGCGGGAGATGGGAGCAGTGGGAAAGCGGTGCGGGCCGTACCGGTTGGCCGGGGCCATGCCGGATGCGGGGCCGCCACAACTTTGCCCAGAACCCCCGGCGAGTCAAGGCGGACGGGGCCAGACAGGCCAGACAGGCCAGACGGGGGCCAGACAGGCCAGACAGGCCAGACGGGGGCCAGACAGGCCAGACAGGCCAGACGGGGGCCAGACAGGCGAGGCAGGGCCAGGCAGGAGATGACGGATGGCAAGGCCGTGGCGCACGGGCTGCCAGCCGCGCCTGTCCGCGCGGACATTTTTGCCCGCATCTGCCTGCCAGACTGCCGGGAACGGCCTGCCGACCCGCCCACGGATTGGCATTTCCGTCGCACCGTTGCCCCGGCACTCTTTCCATCGCATGGCGCATCGTGTAGGCTGTCGGAAACCGGATGGCCGATGCGTCGCCGTCCGTCCCGCGCTCCTTTCCGCACGGGGCGGCACGCGCTGGCCGCGCCCCTCCGACGACAGGCGACGGGGACTTGACGCGCGCATGAGCAACACCACCGCCAGCAAAGGACTCTCCGTCCCGGACATCATCAAGGGGCGCTCGCTGTCGCGCGACCTCACCGTGAGCCTCGTGGTGATGGTGCTGGTGGTGGTGGCGGCGCTGTTCTCGTTCGTCTACGTGCAGATTTCGCGCGACATGCTGCACGAGGTGGACCGCAAGGCCGACGAATACATCACCCGCCTGGCCGATATCCTGTCCATTCCCATGTGGAACTTCGATGCGCGCACCATGGACCAGATCGGTTCGGTGTTCGCGCAGTACGAACTGATCAACGAAATCCACATCGAGGACGCCCAGGGCAACACCCTGTTCCGGGTGCGCAAGGGGGCCGACCCCGACGCCACCGTGTTCCGTGAACGGGCCGTGCGCTTCGAGTCCGAGACCATCGGCCGCGTGTCCATGGTGGTCACCCTGCAAGACTACCGGCGCAGCCTGGAGCGGCTGCTGAAGGCCAGCGCCCTGATCATGGGCAGCGTGCTGGTGGTGCTGCTGGCTTCCACCGGGGTGCTGCTGCGCGTGTTCCTGCGCCGCCCGCTGGAGGCGTTGCGATCAGGCATGGACCAGATAGCCCGGGGCGACTTTGCCTACGACATGCGCTCCATCGCCCATGCCGAACTGGCCCAGATCGCGGAAAACTTTTCGCGCATGTGCAGCCAGGTGGAGCAGCGCGAGAACGAACTGCACGCCATCAACACCAAGTTGCAGGACGAGATCCAAAGCCGCCGCCAGACCGAACTGGCCCTGCGCGCCAGCGAGGAACGCTACGCCCTTGTGGTGGGCGGCACCAGCGACGGCATCTGGGACTGGGACCTCATCGCCAACTCCGTGTATTTTTCGCCGCGCTGGAAATCCATCGTCGGCTACGAAGACCACGAGCTTCCCAACCGGCTGGACGAGTGGAAGGAACGGGTGCATCCCGACGACCTGGACACCGTGCTGCATGCCCACGACGACTACCTTGCCCGGCGCGTGCCCGAGTTCCAGGTGGAATACCGCATGCGCCACAAGGATGACAGCTACCGCTGGATCCTGGGGCGCGGCGCGGCCCTGTGGGACGCCAAAGGGGTGCCCGTGCGCATGGCCGGTGCCCATACCGACATCACCGCCCGCAAGGAAGTGGAGCAGGAACTGCGCGAGGCCAAGAACAACCTCGACAACATCCTGAACGCCATGCCCTCGATCATTGTGGGGGTGGACCAGTCCGGCAGCATCACCCTGTGGAACCGCACGGCGGAACGCGTTACCGGCCAGCCGCGCGACGCGGTGCTTGGGCGCCCCGTGGGCGAAGCCCTGCCCGACTTCGGCTTTCTGCTGGACGAAATCCGCCGCTCCATCGCCGAGGGCGGCACCATTGCGCTGGACAAGACCCCCGTGTCCGGTCCCGGCGTTACCCGCTATTTCGACATCGTCATCTACCCCGTGGTTTCGCGGGGCAGCTTTGGCGCCGTGGTCCGCCTGGACGACATCACCGGCCGCATCCGCATCGAGGAGATGATGGTGCAGACCGAAAAGATGCTGTCGGTGGGCGGTCTTGCGGCGGGCATGGCGCACGAGATCAACAACCCCCTCGGCGGCATCCTGCAGGGGGCGCAGAACATCCAGCGCAGGCTTGAACCGGACTTCGCCCCCAACGTGGTGGCCGCCCACGAGGCGGGATGCTCCATGGATTCCATCCGGAGTTACCTGGACCGCCGGGGCATCCTGCGTTTTCTGGAGGGCATCCGCGAATCGGGCAACCGTGCGGCCAACATCGTTTCCAACATGCTGGAATTCAGCCGCCGCAGCGAATCGCGCTGGCAGCGGGTGTCGCTGCCGTATCTGGTGGACCGCACCCTGGAACTGGCGGCCAACGACTACGACCTGAAGAAGAAGTACGACTTCCGGCATATCGACATCGTGCGCGACTTCGCTGCCGACCTGCCCGACCTGCCGTGCATGCCCACCGAAATCGAACAGGTGCTGCTGAACCTGTTCAAGAACGCCGCCCAGGCCATGCACCTGCGCGGCGAGAGGTCCGACCCGCCGCGCATCTCGGTAAGCCTGCGGCACGAGGGCAGCGCGTTGCGCATCGACGTGGCCGACAACGGCCCCGGCATGGAAGAGGACGTGCGGCGCAGGGTGTTCGAGCCGTTCTTCACCACCAAGAGCGTGGGCGAGGGCACGGGGCTGGGACTTTCGGTGTCGTACTTCATCATCACCACCAACCACGGCGGTACCTTTACCGTGGATTCCGAGCCGGGCCGGGGCACGGTGTTCACCCTGCGGCTGCCCCTGGATCAGCGCCACGTGACCACCTAGGCCCCAAGCGCCGCCATCTCCGCCCCTTTCCTTCCGGGTCCGCCATTTCCGCGTCATTCTGCCTTGTTACCCGCCGGTCACGCCGCGCCTTCTCGCGCGGCGTTGTGCGTTGTGGCGCCACCCTGCTGCGAATCGGATTTCCGCATGCCGGGAGCTACCCCGCGTCCTTTCGCCCCGCCCCGCTGCAACGTCGCGTCCGCCAATGCCTTCCTCCTTGCCATAAGAGACAAATGTTTCTACATGTTTCCGCTCGGCACTGCACGATGTGGACAAGGGCGGCTAACAGCCGCCCGCCATTGGCGCGCGAGGGAACGTTGCCCGGTTTCGGGCGGCGTGCGCGCCGGGGCGTCGCACGGCCATTTCCGGCCGCATGCATATCGGAGGCACTGTGTTCCGTGTTCTTCTGGCCGCGCTGCTCTGCGTCGCGGCATGGTCCCCTTTTGCCGAAGCCGCAGGCTTCGCCATGTATGAATTCAGTGCGCGGGGCAACGCGCTGGGCGGTGCCATGACGGCCCGCCGGGCCGACCCCTCGTCCATCGCCTTCAACCCCGCCCTGGTCACCCAACTGGAGGGCACGCAAACCCTGGCCGGGGTCACCGTGGTGGCGCCGCAGGTAACCGCAGACGTCAACGGAAGCTCCACGGATACCGAATCCAACATGTGGACCATTCCGCACGCCTACGCCACCACCCAGATCAACGACAACCTGTTCCTGGGCGTGGGCACCTTCTCGCGCTTCGGCCTGGGGACGGAATTCCCCTCCAACTGGGCGGGGCGCGCAGAACTGCAGTCGGTGAACATCCAGTCCATGTCGGTGAACCCGGTGCTGGGCGTGCGCAACGGCGATTTCGCGTTCGGCTTCGGCGTCGAGGCCATGTGGTTCGAGTATGACCAGAAGCAGGCGACCCCCGTGGGCGCCACCGACATCGACGGGCGGGTCAAGGGCGATTCCACGGGCTTCGGCCTGAACGGTGGCGCCTGGTGGAAGGCCACCGACAGCGTGGCCCTGGGCGCCAGCTTTCGCACGCCCATCAAGCAGAACCTGGAAGGCCGGGCCACCTTCGACAAGAACGGTGCGTCGGTTCCGGCTTCCTGGTTCCGGGACACCGATGCCGAAGGCTCCGTGACCCTGCCCGGCGAAGTGCGCGTGGGCGTGGCGTGGGAGCCGGACGACCGCTGGAGCGTGGCCATGGACGTGACCCGCACCTTCTGGAGCAGTTACGACGAATTGCGCATCAGCTACGGCGATCCGCTGGCCCCCGGCGTGACCGAAAGCGTGAAGACCACCGAATGGCGCGACGTGTGGCGGCTGGGCCTTGGCGTGGAATACCGCCTGACCGACATGGTGGACCTGCGCGCGGGCTACGTCTATGACTGCGAACCCGTGAACCCCGACCATCTCGACTTCCTGGTGCCCGCCAACGATCGCCAACTGTACAGCCTGGGCGTGGGCCTGCACGACGGGCCGTGGCGGGTGGACGTTTCGTACACCTACCTGTGGATCAAGGGCCGCGACGGCGAGGTCCGCAGCGATGACGGCACCGTCTACGACGTGCGCTTCCATGACGGGGATGCGCATCTTGTTGGCCTTTCTGCTGGCTGGGAATTCTAGGCGGCGCAAGGGGCCTTTTGCCCTCTGCCGTCGTCAGAAGCCTTTTTTATTCCGGTCACGCACGGAAGAGTGCGCTCCCTGCTTAAAAAAGGACTTCTTCCTAGGCAGAGAACAAAAGCCCTCCTTGCGCCTTCATGGAGAGGCGAGGGGAGTGAGTAGTGGAGATGGAAATGGGAGGAACCGTGAGGTTCCTCCCATTTGGTTTTGTGTGTCTTGAGAGGCCGTTTTCAAATTAGGATTTTTGTTCGTTGGCGAGGAAAACGAGCCTGCCATGAGGGAGTATACTCTTGTTGTATTCGACCGAAATGGCAGGCGATGTTTGACGACGCCAACGGGCAAAAAGACAATTTGAATGCGGCCTCTAGATCAGCTTGTCGAAAATGAGCTTGTACGTGGAACGGATGTGCAGGGCTAGGCGCAGGCGCAGGGCCTTGGCCTCGGCGTCGCCCAGCGAGAGCAGCGACACCAGGTGGTGGGCCGCCTCGGAGAAGTCGGCGTCGCCCTTGTGTTCCAGCATGCCCACGTAGCCGCGCACCTTTTCGGTCAGCGCGGCGGCTTCCCTGCGGTCGGCATTGCGCGCGGGGGCCTGCTGGAAGCGTTCCAGGAACGTTTCGAAGATCACCTCGTGGTCGTTCGGGAACGATCTGCGCAAGGCCAGCCGCCACAGGGCGATGAACAGGGCCCGCAGGTCCTGCAGCGCGCGTTTGCGCCGCAGGAACTGCATGCGTCCGATACCCATGGCGTCGATTTCCGGCGTGAAGTCGAAGGAATCGAGCAGGGCGGCGAAGTTGCCCAGAACCTCGTCGACGGTATAGGCGGGCGATGTGCTCATGCCCGGCAGCGGACCGGCGCTCATTCGGCGTCGGCCTCCGCGTGGCGTGCCGCACCGGCATCCGCTCCGTTCGTGTCGCCCGTACCTTCGGTGGCCGCACCCGCAGGCTTTTTGCGGCGGCGGCGCCGGCGGCGCTTGGCGGGCGTGGCCGCGTTGCCGGTGGCGGCGTCATTGGGGTCGTGTCCGCCGGGCTGGTCGTCGAATGCATCGTCGAACTCGTCGTCAGCTTCCAGGGCCTCTTTCAGCACGGGCTGTATCGGTGCCGAGGCTGCCTTGGGGGCTGCCTTGGGCTTCGCGGCGGCCTTGCCCCCAATTCGGGAGGACTGGGAGGGCGGGGCGGGCTGGGCCTTGGCCCCGGTGGGCAGCCGCTGGCCGAACACGCTGCCAACCGTCAGCGAGGAGCCGCGTGCGTCGTCCAGGCGGTCGTCATCTTCGCTCAGGTAGTCTTCCAGCAGCAAGGGCATGTCGTCGTCATCGTCGTCGTCTTTCTCGGGGGCCTTGGCCCGGGCCTTGCCAGCGGGAGCGGCCTTGCCCTTTTCGGGGGTGGCGGCTTCGGCCTTGCCCCGGCCGCGGCGTGCACCGCGCGCGGGCTTGGCTTCATCGGTCCCGTCGGAGACCGCGTCGACGGAAGCGTCGACGGATGCGGCGTCAGGAGCCCCGGCATCGGTCACTTCGGCGGCAGCCTTGGCTGCCTTGCCCCGCGCCGGACGCGTGGCCCTGGCCTTGGCGGGCTTGTCGGCCGGCGCGGCCTTCGCCTCGCTGGCGGCAGGTTCCTGAGGTTTGGCGGGCGCAGCGGCCTTGGCGGGGCGGGTTTCCCTGCGCGGCTTGGGCGTGGCGGGCGCATTGGGCGCTTCGGGCGCGGCAGTCATGCCGTCGTCCCACGCGCCGTCGGCACCATCCATGCCGTCGTTCATGCCGTCGTCCGTGGCATCGTCCGTGGCATCGTACTGTGCGTCGTACGGGGTGTCGATCATGTCCAGGGGCGCGTCGGTGGCCTGTCCGTCTTCCTGGGCGGAGCGGGCCTCGGCGTCGCGGCGGCGCTTGCGTCCACGGCCACGGCGTGATCTGCGTCGGCCTTCACGGGGGGGCTGTCCGTCTTCGCGCGGTTCCGCGCGTTGTTCCGGATTCTCGGCGCGGGGGGGGGCGTCCGCTTCGGCCACGGGGGTTCCGGCCACGGCGTTTCCGGGCATGGCGGGGGTGCGTTCGTCACGCCGCTCGTCACGCCGTTCGTCACGGCGGTCACGGTCGCGGCGGTGCCCGTCGCGTCCGTCACGTCCGTCGCGTCCGGCACGTTCTTCGCTCCGGGCGTCCCGGCGTTCATCCCGCCGCTCATCACGACGCTCATCTCGGCGTTCGTCACGGCGTTCGTCACGGCGTTCGTCCCGCCGCTCGTCGCGGCGTTCGTCGCGGCGGCGGTCCTGCCGAGGCGCCGGAGCCGTGGCGGGCATGGGCGGGGCCGCATGCAGGCTTTCCTGATAGTACTGGTCCAGCAGCATGGCCAGCAGCGCAAGCTGCTCGTCGTCCCCGGCCAGGGCGCGGGCCAGCGGCGCATAGCGCAACTGCCGCTCGCGCTCCAGCCCGGTGCGGGCGCGCAGGCGCGCCTCCAGCAGGGCGGTCAGCCGGTCGCCGGCAATGCGCGCCACCGACTCGTCGTCGGGGGTGGGCCGGTGCTGGATGTCGATCTTGTAGTGCTTGGCGATGCGCTGCAACTCGAGCTTCTGGATGATGTCCACAAGCGAGATGACCGTGCCCGCAGAGCCCGCGCGGCCAGTGCGCCCGGCGCGGTGGATGTACGATTCGCGGTCTTCCGGCGGTTCGTACAGGATGACGTGCGAAAGGTCGGGAATGTCGATGCCGCGCGCGGCCACGTCGGTGGCCACCAGAAAGCGCACCCCGCCCTTGCGCAGGTTGCCCAGCACCTGCTCGCGCTTGGCCTGGGTCAGGTCGGCCGAAAGCTCGTCGGCATTGTAGCCGAAGCCCTGCAACACCGCCGTCACGTAGTGCACGTTGGCCTTGGTGTTGCAGAAGATGATGGCTGCCGTGGGGTTTTCCGACTCGATGATGCGCACCAGTGCCCGGTCTTTGTCCATGGGCTTGGTTTCGCAATACAGGTGCTGCGTCTGGGCCACGTGCACCTGCTGGTGGCTCAGGCTGAGCATGCGCGGTTCGCTCAGGAATTCGCCCGCCAGGTTCAGCACGTGGGGCGGGTAGGTGGCCGAGAACAGGTACGCGGAAATGCGGCGCTTGGGCATGTAGCGCTGGATTTCCTTCATGTCCGGGTAGAAGCCGATGGACAGCATGCGGTCTGCTTCGTCGAACACCAGCGCGCGGATGCGGTCCAGGTTCATGGTGCGGCGCAGCAGGTGGTCCAGCACGCGGCCGGGGGTGCCCACCACCAGGTGGGCGCCTTCACGCAGGGCGTCCATCTGCTTGCCGTAGCCCACGCCGCCGTACACGGCGGCCACGTTCAGGCCGGTGCCCTCGAAGAGCATGCGGGCCTCGTATTCCACCTGCAAGGCCAGTTCACGCGTGGGCACCAGGATCAGGGCCTGCACGGCGGGTTCGTCGGGGGACAGGCGTTCGAGAAGCGGCAGCAGGAAGGCGCCGGTCTTGCCGCTGCCCGTGCGCGACTGCACCATCAGGTCGCGCTTGGCGAAGATGTACGGCAGGGCGCGGGTCTGCACCGGCATCAGGTTGGTCCACCCGGCGCGGGCGGCGGCCTCCTGCATCATGGGAGGCAGATCGGAAAGGGCCACCGGGGGCAGCGCGTCTTCGGGCTCGTCGATGCGGGTGATCTCGGCGGCAAGGCGCAGGGCCGGGTCTTCGTCATCCGCAAGGGCGGCGAGTGCGGCGGGGTCTGCGGAATCTGCGGGCTCGGGAACGGAAATTTCGGCGGGGGTGCCTTCGGCAGGGGCGTCGGAAGCGGCCACGGGGGCCGGGGTGCCGGGTGTGTCGGGCGTGCCGGGGATTTCGGCGGCGGTGTTGCCAGAGGCGTCGGAGGAAGCGGGGACGTCGGCGACGGCGGGGGCGGGCACGTCGGAAGCGGCAGGCGCGGACGAAGGGGTTTCGTCGGTGTCGGCAGCCGAGTGCGCGTCGCCCTCAAGGCGTGGATCGTGGGTCATGCAGGTTCCTTGTTGGACCGGCTGGGCCGGTGCGGTGTGGCACCGTTCCGGCGAGGGAACGGAATGCCTGTCGTACACGATAGCAAAGGGTGTGCCTGTTGTGCAAGAACGTGAGACGTGGTCGCCCGGGCAGAACCGGAGCGGCATGGTCCGGACGCGCTGCATTGCGGCCAGTTGGGGCCAGTTGGGGCCAGTTGGGGCCAGTTGCGGCCAGTTGGGGTAATCGAGGGCAACCGGGCAAACCGAGCCGACTGGGCCACGTGGGCCGACTGGAGCGGATGCCCCACGGGTTGGCGGGCTTTTGACCGTATGGCACGGCCACGGCGCGGTACCGCACGCCCCGTGATGATCACCCCCGGTCGCGCAGGGCCATTTCCGCCAGGGCGTTGACGGTGGCGGCGGCCAGGGGCGAGCCGCCCTTGCGTCCCCGCAGGGCAAGGCAGGGCAGTCCGTGCGGGCCGTACTGGGTCAGCGCGGCGGCACGCTCCAGAAACAGTGCCTTGGATTCCGCCGCGTTGACGAAGCCCACCGGCATGGCCACCACCAGCGCCGGGGGCGGGCCGCCCGCCGCCAGGTGGTCCAGCAGGGCCAGCAGCGCGGTGGGGGCGTTGCCCACGGCCACGATGGCCCCGCCCAGCCGGTCGCCCGCCAGTTCCATGGCCGCGCGGGCGCGGGTGGTTCCGCGTTCCTGCGCGCGTTCCGCCGTGCCGGGCAAGGCATGCAGGCAGGCCACGGCGCAGCCCAGCGGATCAAGGCGGCGCAGGGGCATGCCCGCGCGGGCCATTTCCGTGTCGGTATAGATGGCGCAGCCACGGGCAAGGGCGGCCACCCCGGCCTTTATGGCCGCGTCCGGCAGGTGCAGGTGGGGCAGGATGTCGAAATCGGCGCAGGTGTGCACCAGCCTTCGCGCCACTTCCCAGGCCCGGCCCGTGAAGGGCTTCGGCTCGCCTGCTTCCTCGTCGATGATGGCGAAGGAGCGGGCCTCGATGGCGTCGGGGGTGAAGGCGGGTTGCAGGCGCGGGTCCGCGTCGACGGAGCCGGGCGTGCGCGTTCCGCTGCTTGCGGGGGCGCTGGGGGTGCCAGTGGCTCCCTCGGGGTGCCGGGGATCGGGGGTCAGGGGCATGCGATGTCTCCGGGGGCGGCGCAGGCGGCCACGAAGGCGCGTGCCGCATCGGGGTTGGAGCCGAAATGCAGGTGCACGTACGAACCGGACACCGAACCCGCGCGCAGTCCTTCCGGCCCCAGGGGGGCACCGTTGCGGTCGCGCAGGGTCCATGTCGGTGCCGTTGGGGGCGGTGGGCCGTATTGGCAGGATTGGGTGGTTTGGCCCGATTGGCAGGATTCGCGGGATTGGCGAGACAGGGCAGACCGGGCGGATTGGTCGGCGGGTGCGCCATCCGCTGCCGTGGGCTCCAGGTGCGAATAATGGAATTCGTGGCCGCGCAGCATCGTGCCCGCCGGGCCGAAGGGGGAGGCGTGCAGGGTTTCCGCCTCGCGGTAGCCCAGGGCGCGCAGCCGTGCATCCATGCGGCAGTCGGCGGGAAGGCAGCCGGTCATGGCGTGGCGGGTGCCGTGTGCATCGGTGATGGAACGCATCAGGTACATGAAGCCGCCGCACTCCCCATGCACCGGGCGCCCCCGCGCGGCCAGGGCGCGCACGGCGGCCAGCATGGGCGCGTTGGCGGCCAGGCGCGCGGCGTGCAGTTCCGGATAGCCGCCGGGCAGCAGCAGCCCGCCGATGCCGGGCGGCAGCGCCGCGTCATCCAGGGGGGAAAAGAACACCGGCTCGGCCCCGGCCATCTCCAGCAGGAACAGGTTTTCTGGGTACAGGAACGAAAACGCCGCGTCGCGGGCGATGCCGATGCGCACCCGGCGCGCCGGGCTTTCGATCAGGGGCGTGGCGGCGGGGAACGGGGGCGTGACCAGTTGTTCCGGTGCACCGCCGTCGTTGGGGGGCGTGTCCGGGCACTGCGGGGGCGCCATGGCCGCGCAACGGGCCAGCAGGCCGTCCAGGCTTTGCCCTGCCTCGGCCAGCCCGGCCTCGAACCAGTCGGCCAGCCGGGTGGAAAGCTCTGCCCAATCATGCTCGTGTGCCTGCGCCAGGCCCAGATGGCGCGCGGGCAGGCCAAGGGCCGCGTCGCGGGTCAGCAGGCCCAGCAGGGGGACGTCCGGGCAGTGGGCGGCCAGCGCCCCGCGCAGCAGCTCGCGATGGCCGGGACCGCCCACCCGGTTGCAGACCACCCCGGCAAAGCGCAGGGCCGGGTCGAACCGGGTGTAGCCCGCCACCAGCGCCGCCACCGAGCGCGACATGCCGCGCACGTCGGCCACCAGCAGCACGGGGGCGTCCAGCAGGGCGGCCACTTCCGCCGTGGAGCCCTGCCCTCCTTGGGCAGATGCGCCGTCGTACAGGCCCATGACGCCTTCGACGACGGCGATGTCCGGCGGGCCATTCGGCGCATCTGCCAGCCGGGTTTTCGCGGTCCTGCCAGTCCCGCCTGTCCTGCCAGTCCTGCCAGTCCCGCCTGTCCTGCCAGTCCCGTGGGTTTCACTGGCCGCACGGCACCAGCCGGCCCGGATGGCCCGAACGAACGAACGGCGCACCCCTTGCGGGCCGCACATCCAGCCGTCCAGGTTCCAGCCGGGATGGCCGGTAACAGCGGCATGCAGGCCGGGGTCGATGTAGTCCGGCCCGGCCTTCAGGGGCTGCACGCGCAGGCCGCGCCGGGTCAGCGCGGCCATCAGGGCCAGCGTGACCGTGGTCTTGCCGCAGCCGCTGTGGGTGCCCGCGACGATCACCGTGGGCGGAGGCATGGGCGCCGCGTCGTGCGCCGCCGGGAGGGTCATGCGATGTGGGCCTCGCCGGGCAGGCGGGGGGCGAACTTGGCGGTGATGATGGCCGCGTCCTCTTCCCGCGCCGAAACCTGCAACTCCGGCGCGCCGCCGTGGCAGCGGAAGGCACCGTCCACCATGTCCACGTACCCGGCGGACAGCACGCGCGTGTAGGGCAACTGTTCGCGCATGTCCGCGTGGTCCACCCGGTGGGGAAAGATGAACGGCACGGGGTGGCCGGAAAAGTCTTCAAAAAGGATGTACTTCATGCGGGACTCCCGATGGGTTTGCCGCATGGTACGGGCTTTGGCGGCGAAGGTCCACAGGATGACAGGGCGCACGGCACCATGGCGACGCCGCTGCCGGAGTGGCGGACAACAGTGGGCGTCGGCGTGCAGGCCGCGCCGCCGCAACAGCCATGCCGCACGCCATGCGGCACGCGCAATGACCGCATGGTTCACCACGGGCGGTTCGTGCAGGCAATTGCACATGCCCTGATGTCGTGCCCGCTACTGCGTCAGTGAGTGCTCTGCATCGTCTGTATTGTGTGTGCATTGCGGACGTATCTTGATGTGCGACCTGCTGCGCCGCATGTGGACGCAACCGATTGTGGTTGACCCCGAAGGAAGGATTGTCGTAGGTTCGAAACGAGTTTCGTGCACGCCATATCTTCATCAAACAGCAAAGGAGCGGCAATGTCGGAGAGTTATCTGAAGGAGGCTCTGGACATCGTGAAGGCGCAGGCCAGTGTCCGGACCATGACCGAAGAAGAGATCACCACCATGGTTCGGCGCCTTGCGGAGGGCATCCGGACCCTGAGCGAAGGTGGTGCGCTGCCCGAAAGCGGCGAGGGCGCTGCGATGGATCCCAAGAAGGCCATCAAGGAAAAGTCCATCACCTGCTGCGAGTGTGGCAAGTCGTTCAAGATCCTGACCAAGAAGCACCTGGGCACTCATGGCCTCACGCCCGAGACGTACCGCGAGAAGTGCGGCTACAAGAAGGGCACCCCCTTGGTCTGCAAGTCGTTGCAGCGTGAACGTCGCAAGAAGATGCGCGACATGAAGCTGTGGGAGCGTCGCGGGGCATAGCTTCGCGAACCTGCCGACAGGGACGGCGCGGGCGATTTGCGGCGCCCGCGTTTTTCAGGGCAGGCCCCCGGGTTCATCCATTCTTTTCCCTCCTGCCGGGCATGGGCGGCATTCCGGCGAGTGATGCGGATCGTCACCGGAAAATCGCACTGTCAGGCTAAAGTACCGCCCGGCGTTCTGCCGATAAGCACCCATGAAGAAAGACCCTTGCAGGGAGCCCGCGGGAATTCCTGCCTCTGCTTGTTGACAGTGATTCCTGATAGCGCTACGCCCGCGTATGGCGCGTCGTGAACACTGCGGCGCGCATTGTTCGTTATCCCTGGGAGGGGCCATGTTTCGCGATCTCAGCCTGAAATGGAAAATTCTCATCGTGGCGCTTGCCGGGCCGGTCGTCGTGGCCGCCATCATGGCCTGGCAGCGCGTGGACGACATTCGTACCGGGGCTGAAGAGGCGATCCTCCAGAAAAGCCGGGCCGTGGTGCTCATGGCCGAGGCCACCCGCAACGAGATGGGCCGCAAGCTCGAAATCGGGCTGATGCGCCCGCTGGACGAGCTGCCCAAGGACAAGATCATGGACGCGGTGCCCGTGGTCACCGCCATGCGCATGGCCGCCCAGAACGCCGCGCAGGTGGGCTACGAATTCCGTGCGCCCAAGGTGCAGCCGCGCAACCCCGCCAACACGCCCACTCCGCTGGAGCTTTCGGCCATGCAGGAGATGGAGCGCGGCAACCTGGCGGAAAAGGTCATCCGCACGCCGGACAAGATCTACTATTTCCGCCCCATCAAGCTGACCAGCGACTGCCTGTTCTGCCACGGCGACCCGGCCGGAACCCCGGACGTGGTAGGCGGCACCAAGGAAGGCTGGAGGGCGGGCGAGACCCACGGCGCCTTCGTGGTCATCAGTTCGCTGGAAAAGGCGCACGAGCAGGTCATGCAGGCGCGCATTGCCGTGGCCGGGTGGACCGTGCTGGTGCTGGCGCTGCTGTTCGCGGTGATCTGGGTGATCCTGAACCGGGGCATCATCGGGCCGCTGCTGCGCATTCGCCAGTTTGCCGGGCAGGTGGCCGGTGGGGCGCTGGATGCCCGCGCCGAGGGCGAGTACGCCGCCGAACTGGGCGAGGTGAAGGGCGCCATAGAAACCATGGTGGGCAACCTGAAGCAGAAGATGCACGAGGCTGACCAGCGCCGGGCCGACGCCGACGCCCACGCCTCCCGCGCGGAAAAGGCCCTGGCCGAGGCCCGCGAGCAGGAAGCCAGGGTCAACGACCTGCTGCAACGCATGACCTCGGTGGCCGGAGAGGCCTCTACCATTGCCCAGCAGGTGTCGCTGGCGGCGGAAGCCCTGTCCGCCCAGGTGGAACAGGTTTCCGCCGGGGCCGAGCAGCAGTCTGCCCGCGCGGGCGAGACGGCCACGGCCATGGAAGAAATGAACGCCACCGTGCTTGAGGTGGCGCGCAGTTCCGGCAGTTCCGCCCAGAGTGCCGACGAGGCCAGGTCCAAGGCCCAGGAGGGCGAGCGGGTGGTCAGCGGCGCGGTGCAGGCCATCAGCCAGGTGCACGAGCAGGCCCAGGCCCTGCAAGGCGAAATGACCACCCTTGGCAAGCAGGCCGAGGACATTGGCCGGATCATGGACGTGATTTCCGACATCGCCGACCAGACCAACCTGCTGGCGCTGAACGCGGCCATCGAGGCGGCGCGGGCCGGTGACGCCGGGCGCGGTTTTGCCGTGGTGGCCGACGAGGTGCGCAAGCTGGCCGAAAAGACCATGAACGCCACCAAGGAAGTGGGCCAGGCCATCCAGTCCATCCAGGCCGGGGCGCGCAACAACATCAGGGGCATGGAGACGGCGGCAGCCGCCGTGACCGAGGCCACCCGCATGGCCCGCGAATCGGGGCAGGCATTGCAGAGCATCGTGTCCCTTTCGGAAGAAAACTCCGATCAGGTGCGCTCCATCGCCACCGCCGCCGAGCAGCAGTCCGCCACCAGCGAGGAGATCAACCGCGCGGTGGATGACATCAGCCGCATCGCCTCGGAAACGGCCGAAGGCATGAATCAGGCTGCCGGGGCCGTGCTGAAGCTGGCCGGGCTGGCCAAGGCCCTGGAGAAGCAGATCGATCAGCTGACCAACGGCTCGTCCAGGTAACGCTGGCGGCTGACGTCATATCCGTAACATGACGACGGCCCGCGCCCTTTTCGGGGTGCGGGCCGTTTGCGTTGGGCCTCCGGGTGTTGCTGTCGCAGGGCACATTTCCGGAGGTGGCGGCGGGGTGGAAAACCACCGGCCGGTGCGCACAAACCCGTGGCGGGGCCGGGCAAAACCGTGTAGGGGAGGGGCCATGTCGCACGTGAAGACCATCCGCGCCATCCGCCGCTTCTGCCTGGACTGTCAGGGCGGTGTCGCGCGCGAGGTGCGGCTGTGCCCGGATACCGGCTGCGGCCTGTACGCGTGGCGGCTGGCTGGCATCCTTACCGGCGCGGCCAATGGCGGCGGCAGGCATGACCCGACCGGGGACGGCGATGCCGACGCGCCCGATGCGGCGAGCGCGTCCGATGTCTCCATGGTGGCCGGTGCGCCGCCCGAGGGTACGGCGTCGGCGGGCAAGTCCGCCACGAACAAGCCATCTTCGGACCCGCTGCCCGGCGCGTTGCCGCTCATCGCCCAGACCCTGCCCGACGAACGCCCGGTGCGGGCCATCCGCCGCTACTGCATCGCCTGCTGCGGCGGCGAACGGGAAGAGGTACGCACCTGCGATGCCCGCGACCGTTGCGCCCTGTGGTCCTACCGCTTCGGCGTGCTTCCGGAAACCTACCGCAGGGTCAAGGCCCGCCTGACCGGCCCCCGCACCCTGGTGTTGCCGGGCCTGCCCACCGGTACCAACGGATAGTCCCCCGCTTCCGCCATCACGCGCATCTGTTTGCCGACGCCTTTCCGGATGCTTTCCGAAGGGTGCCGATGTCTTTTCGTGCGTTCCCCCCGCACGAGTGGCGCCGGGCAACTGTAATGCCCGGCGCCGCGTACCGTAAGCCGTCGCGCCGTGGTTTACCTCAGCCCAGCCGGGCGTGGGCGTCCAGCAGGGCGGCCAGTTCCGCCGGGCAGTTCACCATGGGCATGTGGCCGGAATCCAGTTCGTCCACCGGCCAGCCCAGCGCCCGCGCCTTGTCGGCCATGGCGCGGATGAACGGGGCCGGGGTGGCCCGGCAGGCGATGAAGGACATCATGGCCGGGTCGGGCGCAAAGTCGTCCTCGAACACCGTCTCGAACACGGCGGCGGGAAAGTCGCGCAGCCGTTCCGCGAACCACGCTGCCTTTGCCTCGGGCACGCCGAAGGCGGGCAGCGGCCAGGGGCGCACCCGCCAGCCGTCGGTCAGGTGGTCGTCCAGCATCTTGCGCAGGCCCGGCCCGGCGGTATCCACGAAGCTGCGGCCCCGCTCGGGCATGATGGCATCCACGTAGACTGCCCGGCGCGGGGCCTGGGCCGTGCCTGCCGCACGGGCCAGCACCGCTCCGCAAGTCATGCCGGACAGGCTGTGCGCCACCAGCACCGCGTTCCGCAGGTCGTGCAGGCGCAGGTAGTCCAGCACGTCGGCAACGTGGTCGTACAGGGTCACGCCTTGCCGCAGGCCGTGGTGCAAATGGCCGCACCCGGTCAGCGCGGGCACATGCACCGCATGCCCCATGTCCCGCAGCGCCGCCGCCGTTTCCGCCCAGACCCAATCGCCCTGAAACGCGCCGTGTACCAGCACGAACGTCGCCCGGTTGTCCATGTGGCCTTCCTTCCGTCCCCTTCCGCAGGACGTGGCGGCACGGCGCGCCGCGCGGCATGCGCAGCCGCGTCCGCCCGTGCCGGATGTGGTGAAGGGACGGTACGCAGCAGCCAGAGTGCCTGCCGGAAGTGCGCACCGCCCGTGATGCCCGATGTTCCGCGCGGCCCGGCCTCAGGCCACGGGCTCGCCCCGGCGCAGCCGGGCGCGGATGTCGGAAAGCTGGTCCTCCATGGCCGAAATGTGTGCCAGCAGGCGCGTCTCTTCCGTGGTGCGGCGCAGCACCGCGCGCACGGCCCCGTGCTCGAACACCAGGCGCCGGTCGGCGGACAGGGCCAGCACCGGGTCGTGCGTGGCGATGACCACGATCTTGTCGCTGCGCAGCAACAGATCCAGCGCCCGCCGCTTGTCCACTCCGGCGTTTTCGATCTCGTCTATCAGCAGCACCGGCGACCAGCTGAGCAGGGCCGCGTCGGCGATCATCAGCGCGCGCGACTGTCCGCCCGAAAGCTGGGTGAGGTAGGCGCCATCCCCGAACGGCTCGCCCGCAAGGTCGTTGGCCGCAGCCAGCACCGCGCGCGCCGTGGCGTCGGGGTTGGGCACGGCGCGGCTTTCGGCGTGCATGCGGATGAACGGCAGCACGCGCATGTCCAGCACGAAGTTCATGTTCTGGGTCAGCTGGGCCACCAGCCGCCCCTGCAGGGCAAAGCGGCGGTCGGCGTCGGGAACGGCATCGTCCAGCAGGATGCGCCTGCCGGAGGGGGTGTCCGCGTCGGCCAGCGATTCGATGTCGTACAGGAAGCGGCTTTTGCCGGAACCGGTGGGGCCGAGCAGGGCCGTGACCTCGCCGGGGCGGAAGATGACGTCCGCGTGTTCCGCGCGGCCCGACTTGTCGTGTCCGGCCAGCACGGCAAGGGTGCGCAGCACCGGGGCGTCACCGGTTGCGGGGCGTGCGGTGTCTGCCGTGGCGGGAGTGTTGGGGGCGGTTGCGGACATCATGGGTGCACCCCCGTCTCGTTCTGCCCGTCAGGCCCGTTTGCCCCGCGTGCGTCGTCCCCCCTGCCTGTCGCGTAGGCAGCCTCACCTTCCGGGTCGCGCGCGGGCACGGCGGCGAATTCGGCCTTGCGCACGTTGCCCTTCTGGTAGCGCGCGCCGATGCGCGTCTCGCTCAGGCAGTACGAGCACACGGCGGCAGGCATGGCGAAGCGCAACCGCATGTCCGTCACCGTGGCGATGTCCGGGGCGCGGGACAGTACCGTGGCCAGTTCCTGGCAGCCCTGCCCGGTCAGCCCGTTGATGTGGCGGATCAGCGCGCGGCCGTTCATCTGGCGGATGCGGTGACGGTACACCTCGCGTTCCGCCTGCGAGACCAGGTCGCCCTTGGTCACCAGCACCATGTCGGCCAGGCGCAGCATGGGGCCGATCTTTTCCGGCGCGTCGATGCCCATCAGGTTGTCCACCACGCACAGGGCCAGCGCCCCGCGCAGGTGGGGCGAGCAGCGGTTGCACAGCCCGGCGGTTTCGATGACGCAGCATTCCGCCCCTGTCCCGGCGGCCCAGTCCCAGGCCTCTTCCAGGTTGGTGGCAAAGAAGTGGTCCGGGCACAGCCCGCCGGACAGGGCGACCACGGCGGTGATGCCCGCCGCCGCGTAGGCATCCGCATCGCGGGTTTGCAGGCAGTCGAACTTGATCACCGCCGTGCGCACTCCTTGCGCGGCCAGCAGCCCGCAGGCGCGGGACAGCACGGACGTCTTGCCGCACGAGGGCGGCCCGGCCACCGTCACGAGGCGCATGCCGCATCTCCCTGGGCCTGTCCCTCGCGCGCGTTCACCAGCAGGCGGAATTCGCCGTTCAGCCGGTCGCGCAGGGCGGTGATGTCCGTGGAACGGATGTAGTCCCAGCCTATCCACTTGATGGCGGCCCCTTGCGGCAGGCTTTCAGGCAGCGGGCCGGTAAGCGGCAGGAACCAGCGGGCGCTTTCTATCTGGCCGAACCCCGTGGCGAAGAAGTCGATCAGCCGGTCCAGCCGGGGCCGGGCCGTGCGTTTGGCCAGCATGTACAGGGGGCTGGCCGCCGCGCCGTCCTCCGGCCAGACGGTTTGCATGTGCTCGGGCTGGCGGGTGGTTTCCGCGAAGAAGTACGGCAGGATGTAGATGCCCCCGGCCTGCGGCGCGCCGCCCGACTTGGCCATGCGCGAGGAATGCATGAGCCCGCGTGTGTTGGCGGCAAACCGGGCAATGCCCTGCATGCCGAAGTCCTTGTGGATGGACAGCAGCACAGCGTCGGCCATGTCGTCGCCGTCGCCGCACATGTTCACCTGCCCGGCGTAGCAGGGGTCCAGCAGGTCGGCCCAGCAACGCGGCACGGGCAGGTCGCCCAGGCGCTTGCGGTCGATGAGGAAGATGTACGGGGTCAGCCCGTAGACCAGGTAGCGCCCGTCCGGGTCCACGATGCCCGCCGCGCGGTGCATGGGCGTGACGTCCTCGGGTTCCGGCGCGGCGAACACCCCCGCGTTGACGAAGCGCTCCGCGAAGCCGCGCCGGAAGAAGTCGCCGAAGCCGATGGAGGCAATGACCTGCGGCAGATGGTCGGGGTCGGTTTCGCGGTACAGCGGGTCGTACGGGTCCACCGAGGTGCAGCCCATGGGAATGTGAATGGCCAGGGGATTGCCGTCACCAGCGTACGTGGCGGCATGCGCGGCGGCCAGCGCGTCGATGGCCTCCTTCACCGCCAGCTTCACCGGGCAGGGCGCGTAGAACAGCAGATCCGCTGGGGGCGGCGGCTGGCGGTCTTCCTCTCCCATGTTCCTGACAGACTGGATGAGGTCGTCGAGGCTTTTCATGCGGCGGCTCCTGTGTCGGAAGCGACAAAAACGGCGCGTGCGACGCGGTGTGTGGCGCCATGCGACGAAAGTGTCGCGGTGCGGGGTAGAGAAGTACGACAGCAAGGGGCATGCCGTGGGATGGCGGGATGGCCCCGGCGCATCAGCGTTGTGCGGCCTCGCGGCGGCGGGCCAGCACCGCCACCAGCAGGGCCAGCCCCAGCGCGGCCAGCCAGCCCAGGCGCAGGGCATGGAATTCCAGGGCGCGCGGGGTGGGCGGGGGCGGTTGCGTCGTGTCATTCCGGGGGGCCGCACCGGCTGCCCCCGCGTCTGCCGGAGCCCATGCGCCCAGCCAGTAGTCGGTGCCGGGCACGGCCAGGGTGTAGGCCCGGCGCGCTTCGGTCCGGCCCTCGCCAAGGTCCGCCGTCCACTCGGTAAAGCCACCCCCCGCGCGGGCCGTGTCCATCATGCGCTGCACGAAGCGCACCCCGTGCACGTCAGTGGCCGTGCCGAAGTCCACCCCGCCCGCGTCGGGCAGGGTGGGGGTGTGCACGTTCACCGTCCCGCGCGAAAGGAACACGTAGTCCCAGTGGGCGGTGCTGGTGCGCACCGGGTCCACCGCGCGCACCAGCAGCTCGCGCCGGGCGTTTTCGTCCGGCTGGGTGGCGGCCAGTTCGCCGAGCGCCTGGGCCAGCGCGGTTACCGTGGCGGCCAGTCTGCTGTCGCGGGCCGTTGCCAGCAGGGTTTGCTCGCGCGCGGCGGTGACGGCGGACAGCGGCGCCATGGTGGATTGGGCCAGGAACAAGCCTGCGGCGGCGGGCAGCAAGGCCCGGGAAAAGGCACGGCCTGACACGTGGCGCGCCAGAAAGCCCCCTGCGCGGCAGGCGATCTGTCCGGCACGGGCGGCCAGCCTGCGGGCAATATCCAGACACTGTTCCGGAAAGGGCGGGTGGGACGACGGCGTCGGGGAAGGGGAAGGTTGGGGCATGGGGGCCTCCTGTCGGCCCGCACTGTAGCCGGGATGGGCCGCAAGGTGAAGGCTTGGCGGAGGGGGATGGGAAAAGCGTTCCGCGCGGCGGGCACGAAAACGGACCCGCAGCCGGAAACGCAATCGCCCCGTACCGCCCGTCCCCTGCGGTTGCGGGGGCGGAGCGGTACGGGGCGGAAGAAAACAGGGAAGGTCGTGTGGTTCCGGCGGGTACTATTCGCCCTTCTTCTTGTGCGACGAGCGGAAGCGCACCCGCATGGGGGCATGCTCGATGCGGAACAGCTTGCGCAGGGCCTTTTCCACGTAGCGGGCGTACGGCGTCTGGATGCGGTCGGCATCGTTGACGAAGAACACGAACGTGGGCGGGTTGGTCTCCGCCTGGGTCAGGTAGAAGAACTTGGGCCGCAGGCGGCGCACCACCGGGGGCTGGTGGCGGGTGAGCACCTCTTCCATGGCCCGGTTGAGCTGGCCGGTGCCCACGCGCGCGTGGCATTCGGCGCGGATGCGTTCCGCCAGGGGCAGCACGGGGCCAAGCCCCTTGCCCGACTTGGCGGAAAGGTACAGCAGCGGCACATGGGGGCAGAATTCCAGCATGCCCTTGAACGAGGCTTCCAGGTCCGGCATCAGCTTGCGCGGCACAAGGTCGATCTTGTTCACCAGCACCATGAAGGGCGTCTTGCGTTCGTCCAGCAGGTCCACCAGGCGCTTGTCCTGCTGGGTGACGCCCTGCAGCGCGTCGAGCACCAGCAGGGTGATGTGGGCCTTGGTGGTGCTTTTGAGCGAGGCGTTGACGCTGTAGCGCTCCACCGAATCGGTGATGCGCGAGCGGCGGCGTACCCCGGCGGTGTCCACGAAGGTGATGGTCTTGTCGCCCGATTCGAAGCTGACGTCCACGCTGTCGCGGGTGGTGCCCGCCATGTCGCTGACGATCATGCGCTGCTGGCCGGTAAGGGCGTTGACCAGCGACGACTTGCCCGCGTTGGGGCGGCCCAGCATGGCAAGGCGCAGGTGGGTGGGATCGAAGGCGGGGCCTTTGGGCTCGGCGGATTCCGCGCCGTCGGCACCCTCGGCGCTGTCCGCGTCGCCTTCTTCGGAAAGGCCGAAATCGTCCTCGTGATCCGAGTCCACGCCGTCGCCGTCTTCCGCGCCTTCTTCTTCAGGCTCATCGGGCAGCATGTCGCGCATCTCGTCTTCCAGCACGCGCACGTTATGCCCGTGCGCGGCGGAAACGGGCAGCAGCGGAAAGCCCAGGGCGTGGAATTCGGCCAGCATCTCGTCCTCGCGCTCCACCCCGTCCACCTTGTTCACCACCACCAGCACGGGCTTGCCCGCGCGGCGCAGGTGCGCGGCCAGGTGTTCGTCGAAGGGGGTCAGCCCGTCGCGACCATCCACCACCAGGCAAATGCCTGCGGCTTCGGCCATGGCGGCTTCGGCCTGGCGCAGGATTTCCGCCTCGAAGCCGCGAATGCCTTCCGGCCCTTCGGCCACGGCGGCGTGGGCATCCAGGGTGATGCCGCCGGTGTCCACGATGGCGAAGGTCTGCTTGCCGCGCGAGCGCACCTGGCCTTCCATGCGGTCGCGGGTGACACCGGGCCGGTCGTGGGTGATGGCCCGGTTGGCGCGGATGAGCCGGTTGAACAGGGTGGACTTGCCCACGTTGGGGCGGCCCACCAGCGCGATCTTGGGCAGATGCGTGGTGACGGGCGCGGACGGGGCGGGGGGCTGGGCTATGGGCATGGCGTTCTCTGACTGTGGGATGACATGGGATGACAGGAGGGCGGCAGGGCCGCCAGTGGGGCACAGCGTAGCCCGGCGGGGCGCGTCGCGCAATGCGGCACACGGGGCCGGGCGGGTGCGTGCGGAAATTTTCGATGTGCCGGTGGTTGCAGCCGGGGCGCGGGCCTTGTGCGGCACCTGCGCCGCTGCCTGGCGGGCGTGTCCACGAGCGCTCGGCGAACTCCTGGCAAGGTCTCGGCGAGAGTTTGGCGAGAGTTCGAAATGACGGGCGCGTAACGGGAGTGTGCCCATTACCCCAAGCGCGCCATGATGGCAAGGCCCGGATATGGTAGATATGGTAGATATGGTAGATATGGTGTGGCGCTGTGTGACGCGGCGTTACACGTGGCCGGACCTGCAAGGCGGGAGGGATGCGGGATGATGCGGCGTGGGCTGCCCGCCGGAGGCATGCATCCCGGCGCCATGCGTTGCACCGCTGGCCGAGTGCGGCTACATTGGCCGCCAGGGTGTCGCGGCCCTGCCCGCCGGGTATTGTCCTGTCAGGCATGTCCTGTCCGGCCGGTCTTGTCGGCCGGATAGTGTCGGGCCGCCCGCCGCCTGTTCCCTCCGCTCCCCGTCCGCAAGCCCGCAGGAGGCATATCCGTGAAGCAGCTGCTATCCACCCGCGAGGTGGCCAAGGTGCTCGGCGTCAACGAAAAGATGGTCTACAGCCTGATCACCGAAAAGGGACTGCCCGCCACCAAGGTGACCGGCAAGTGGCTGTTCCCCGCGCATCTGGTGGAGCAGTGGCTGGAAAACAATACGGTCAACCATCCGGAACGCGCGGGCGGCACGGTGCAGCCGGGCGGCGGCGTACTGGTGGTGGCGGGCAGCAACGACCTGCTGCTGGACAAGGCGCTGGCCCTGTTCGCGGACCTGAACCCCGGCCACATCGCGGCCTTTGCCAACCTGGGTAGCCTGGGTGGCCTGCGGGCCATGCGCGAGGGGTTGTGCCACATGGCGGCCAGCCATCTGATGGAAGGCGGCCCCGGTCAGGTGCCGGAGCCTGCGGCGACCACCGGGCCCGGCGCGGCGTCTCCGGACGCGGCACGGGCCGGCAACGGGGGCAAAGCGGGCCGTGACTACAATTTCGGCCATGCCCGGCAAGAGCTGGACGAGGCCCCGGCGGTGGTCAACTTCTGCATCCGCGAGCAGGGCTATCTGGTGGCCCCCGGCAATCCCAATGCCGTGCGCGATGCGGGCGACATCGTGCGCAAGGGGCTGCGGGTGGTCAACAGGCCGCTGGGCACGGGCACGCGGCTGCTGTTCGACACAGAACTTTCCCGCGTGGGGGCGGACCCCCTGCGCATTCCCGGCTACGGCACCGAGGTGCGCCGCCATCTGGACGCGGGCATAGAGGTACTGGCGGGCCGGGCCGACGCGGCCCCCGGCATCCGCGCCGTGGCCGGGCTGTTGGGGCTTGGCTTTGTGCCGGTGCAGCGCGAACGGTTCGACCTGCTGGTGCCCCGCGCCCGCTACTTCGACCGGGGGGTGCAGCTGTTTCTGGGCATGCTGGTGGACGCGCGCTTCCGCGCCCTGGCCGACGGCTTCGAGGGGTATGACCTGTCCCGGGCCGGGCGGGTGGTGTTTCCCGGCGACGCGCCGTAGGGCGACGGCAGGCCAAACGCCGCCGCGCCGGACGGGTGGCCTTGCGACGCGTCATCCGCTGCCCGATTGCGGACCGGACGCGACATTGCAAACCGGGCGCGACATTCCGACCGGCGAGCCGACCAGACCGGCGCGAGTCTGTTTCGCAAAACGCCAAGGGGCACTCCGGCTGTTGCCGTTGTGCCCCTTGATTCCTGGATATGCGCGGGGATTATGCGTCGCGCTCCGCATCCGCCGTAGCGAAGGTTTCCGTAGCGTCGGTGTCGCGGTCAGCGGCCTTGGGGGCCTCGGCTTCCAGCCCTTGACCGCCGCGCGGACCGTGCGGACCGAACCCGTCGTGACGTCCCCGGCCGCCCTGTCCGTGATGCCCGCCTCGCCCCTGTCCGCCGTGACCCCCGTGACTGGCGCGATCATGCCCGTGGCATCCGCCGCGTTCTGCTTCCGCATCGGCGCGGCCTTCGGGGCCGTGCGCCGCGTGGCAGCAGCCCTGCCCATGCGGACCCTGTCCGTGGTGACCCTGTCCGTGAGGACCATGCCCATGCCGTCCGCCGCGCCCGTCTTCAGCCACGGCGTCCTCGCCCCCGCAGCAGCCATGGCGGCCCCGGCCCCGCTCGTGTCCATGCCCATGGCCATCCATGCGGCGGCAGGCCCCGTCTTCACCGTCCCTGGCTTCCAGCGAGGCGATGAGCTTGTCCAGCAACGCGGAAAGGTTTTCCTGCTCCTCTGCTGTCAGACCGGCCAGAGTTGTTTCCGCCGCGTCCTTGCGGGCCTGGCGTACCTCGTCCACCATGGCCCGACCCTTTTCGGTCAGGAACACGGAACTCATGCGCTGGTCTTCCTCGTGGCGGCGGCGTTCGATGCTGCCATCGCGCGAAAGCTTGTCCAGCAGTTCGCTAAGCGAAGGCGGCTGCACGCGCAGCAGGGCGGCAAGGTCGCGCGGGCTCAGCCCGTCCCGGTCGGCCAGCATGGCCAGAACCCGGCCCTGCCCGCGATGCGCGCCGCCGCGACCGCCATGCGGACCGTGCGGGCCATGGCCCCGGTGCAGCAGATTCATGCAATAGTGTAGCTGGTGAAACAGCTTTTCGGTGGTGGAAATGTTCATATGTGTCTCCTTGCTTGTTTTCGATTAGGTGCCTAACGAGATGGATATAGGTATCCACCGGGCACGGTCAAGGAGAATTTGTTAGGTGCCGAAATATTTTTTGCGCGGCGTATGAAAAAGATGAAGCCCCCGGCTGTCGCAGCCGAGGGCTTCATGTATTTTTTCAAGCTATTGCACGGGCAATGCTAGTAGCCCAGCAGACTTTCTCGCCCGGCCACCGAAGGCCGCATGTCGCGCTTGCCGGGCTTGGCCCCGCCCTCGAAGCGCACCAGGATCATGCCCGCGAACTTTTCGCCCCGGTACACTTCCACCCGGTAGATGTTGCCCGACTTGTCGATGGAAAAGCGGTTCTGGAAGTCCTTCTTGCGGATGGCCACGTCGCATTCGCTGTCGTCCCGCGCATCGGGCCGGGCCACCTGCGCGCCGATGGCGTTGACGCGAAAGCCGTCCACGGGGTGCACGGTGAAGGTGTCGCGCACGGTGATCATCCTGCCGAAGGGCACCACCAGCTTGCGGCCATCCACGTCCAGCGAGAGCGAGCCGGGGCCGTCGGTGTATTCGCGCCATTCGGGGGTGATGCGCGTCAGCGCCCGGTTGCCGTAGAACACCCGGTACCCGTCGTCCTCGCCCACCACGGCCAGGATGGGCTTGGTGGCGGTGAACGAAACCTTTTCGCCCTTCTTGAGCGGTATGTACCCCAGCGATGCGCGCACGTCGTCCAGCGGCAGGTACAGCCGCTGGTCGAAGAAGGCCACGGCCACGTCGCTTTCCAGCGCGGCCAGCACGCCGCGTGGGGTCATGGCGAAGTCGCGCTTGAAGCCCACGCCCATCTGGCGCAGGAACGATTCCAGCACCCGCAGGTGGTAGTAGGCGCGCTGCTCTGTGGAAAAGTCCTTGCTGGCCTCTATGCCGAAGGCGGGCTTGCCGTGGCGGATGGCGAAGAAGGTCAGGGTCTTCTCCATCTCGTGGTCGCCTTCTGCCGTGCGGGTGTTCTTCAGGTGGTATTCGTGCGCGGGGCTCAGCAGCCCCCCGTTGGCCTCGCGCACGGCCTTCTGGGCCATGGCGGCGAGATCGCCGTGGCGTGCGCCGGGCAGGGCGGCCTGGTCGATGATCACGCTCTGCCCCCAGCGCATGGGGTTGCGCATGGGGCCTTCGTTCTTGGGGCGGTAGAAGCCGCTGCCGTCATGCAGGTTCAGGATGATGTCCACCTGTTTGTCGAGGATGATGTCCTTGATGCGGCAGACGGTGTCGTATTCCGGGTCGTCCTTGCGCAGGGCGGCGAACTTGCGGTTCATGTCGCCGTTGGGCCCGCGCGAGCGCTTGATCATGCTGGGAAAGTTGAGGTTGGGCACCACCCACACCGAGCCATTGGTGATGGCGTAGTGGGTGACCAGCAGTGACGCGGCGGAAAAGCCGCCCGGCTCGTCCCCCTGTATGCCGCCCACCACCAGTACGGTGGGGCCGCTGCCCGTGCCCAGCTTGTACAGGTTGAAGTCCAGTTCGGTGTGGCGGGGCGGGGTCTTGGTCAGGTCGGCGGCGGCGGTGACGACGGCGGGCGCGGGGCTGGCCGAAGCCACTATCTGCGTGGTGGCGGGCCGCTTGGCCTGGGCGGGCGACGCCGCCAGCGCGGGCGCGGCGTGCAGGCAGAGCAGCGCGGCAAGACAGTACAGCCAAGGGCGGACGCCGTGGCGGAATGCGGCCGGGCGTTGTGCGGTGCGGTGCGTCATCATGCGGTGGCGACCTTGATGTGCCAGGGTTCGAAGCGGACCCCCAGCATGTTGTCCTGCGGGTAGCGCAGGGTGATGTAACCCAGTTCCTCCAGCCGCCGGAAAACCGGGGTGGCCGTGAAGGCAGAGGTGAAGTTGCGCGCGCCGTAGCCGCGCTGCCCCACGTCGAAGTCGCCTATGCCGTGGAACGAATACCCCGGCGGGGCCAGCGAGCGCGAGGCCAGCGACAGGTTGCCGCCGTTGGTGGAGGCCTTGGTGAGGAACAGGTGGAACTGCTTCATGATGCCGCGCACGCCGGAGGTGAGCACCACGTCCTCGCCCAGCAGGCGGCGGATGGTTTCCCACGTGGCGCGTGGTTCGCCCTGGTAGACGTAGTTGCCCATGCCCGGCACCTTGTACACCTCGCGCGAGGGGATGGTGGCGGTCAGCGAGTTCAGCGGCTTCATGCCCATGAACCCGTAGGCGGATGCGTCCGCATGGAACAGTTCGTCGATGAGGGCCAGTTCCTGCGGGCTGAAGGAGCCGACAGCCGGGTAGCGCCGGGCCACCCGCACCGCCTCGTCAAAGCCGAGCAGGTAGAAGAAACCATGCCCCACGGTGCGCTCAAGGCGGCCCAGCCTGTCGGTGGCGGCGTGCAACACGGGGATGCGCTGGGGCGGCAGGGTGATGTCGCTGGGGTGGGGGCTGTCGAACCGGCGCATCTTGAACAGGTAGTCGCGCACGGCGTCGTCGATGCCGGGGGGGGCGTCCAGATCGTTGGGGTGGTCCGTCTGCTGGGCGACCAGGTCGTCGTCCAGCGGCGGGGGGGGATTTTTGGGGCCTGATGCGGATTGCCCGGACGGGGTAGGGGAAGACCCGGCGCCCGATGCGCCCGATGCACCTGACGGGGACGGGACAGACCCCAGCGGCCCGCTGCCGCGCCGCAGGGCGGGGCGCACTGCTGGCCCGGCAAGGGCGGTGCCCATGGCGGCCAGGTGCAGCGCGCAGGCGCACGCGGCGATGAGAAACCGTCGTCTGTTCATGTGCCCGTTGCGTGCCCCCGAAAGTGTGGTCCCAAATGCCCAGCGGGCGTTGCTCTGTCCCGGTGTTGTCGCCGGATGCGCGTTGTGCGGCCTGATTGCGCACCAGTGCGACTCCGGTTGCAGGCAGGCGTGGTGCAGATGCGGCACTGGATGCGCTTGGACGCGCTTGGACGCGCTTGGCGTGTGCTGCGGTCCGGCCCGGCGCTGCTAGGTGCTGCCCGGTGCTGTCGACCCTGCTCTGTCCACCCGGACGGGCCGCAGGCCGCTTCGGCAGTGCCGGACAAGGCGCGGGTAAAGTCCGGACGGAGCCGCGCCCTGCCGCCATGCGCCGGGGGAACCCTATCCGAAATCCCGGCGGAACTCAAAGGGCGCGGAAGGCCCGGCCTGAATGGGAGTGGGGAGTGCGTATAGGGCTGCCGTCCATCACGAGGGTATCGGCATTGCTCTGGAAGTACTTAAGAATGGAGCCTGCGTGCGCTTGACTGGTTATTGGCGATGTCAGATGTAAATGGGGATCGATATGTTGATTTACCATGGGGAAGCCATATGGCAATTGCGGGGCTGTCTGAATCGGAAAGGCTTGAGATTGTGGCATCTACCATGAAAAAAATGGAGATGCTCGGCCATCGGTTGCGTGAGTTGATCGCAACACAACCACCTTGTGATTTGCTGGGATATGTTTACGGAACGTCCTTGATGCAGGGAGTGACAGGCGCCACAAAAGAGGCAGAATGTTCGGAAAACGCGGAAGCCATATGTCGTATCACCGAAGATACACAGTTCCTGCTTGAGTATGTCCACGCAGTTCTTGCTTCGATTCCTGATCGAGGCATTGGCTTATTTGATGAGGCGGTCTGCGCCAAAATTTTCGAGTGCGCCAGGGAGTTGAGAATGACCGCCATGGTGCACGCCATGAGGAGTTCTGGCGGAACGGAAGGTGGCTTTTTTGGGCCGAATACAGCGGACATCGAAGCTCAAGCAAAAATGGTATGGGTCACGCTGCGCGGTAACCGCTACATGGTATTGGAGGGCGAGTTCTACACCTTCGTTCTTGCCCCGCACGACGTACTCCTCCGCGAAACTTACGGGGTAGGTGCAGATGAGATCGCTGCGGGATTTCAGAACATGGCCAACTCCATTCGGACCGGACACTCTGCTGCATTCGAACAAATCGAGGAACAGTTAGACGCCGCACAGGCCTTCGCTGATGCGCGAGGCCAGTCGCTTGAAAAAGCGACCGCAAATTGGGCGGCAGAGCACGCAGGCGATAGAGAGATGGCTGTGCGGGCCTTCGATGACATGATGCACGGTGGGATATGCAATGTCAGCCGTCACACGATGCTCCCGGCTACGCTTTTGGCGGATTTGGCCTACGACCGAGGCGAGGATGTAGAATTCTACGCGGATGGGCCATATTCCGGAACGCCTTTCCGGACGCTGCCAGCCCGCAAGAAGCCGCTGGTGAAGCTCGGCGACGAGTATTACGCCACTGATTCCTGCTTCATCAGAGATGCTGGATATCGCGCGCTGCTCCACAACCTGTTGCGGCGGAGGCCAGATTACAGAAAAGAATTTGAAGCGCGCCAGAAATCCATGACTGAGATGGCCGTCATTGAAATTCTTTCCGCCCAACTGAAGGGTGCCGTTGTCCATCGGGAAGTCTACTACCGGGACACGACAACCAGGCAGTGGGCTGAGAGTGACACGCTGATCCTCATCGACGATATGCTGATGTTGGTGGAAGCGAAGTCCGGCGCAGCGGCGACCATTGCATCGCCAGCCTTGGATTTTGCACGTCACACGCAGGCAGTGCAGGAACTCGTGATCAAGGCGTATAGACAATGCCGTCGCTTCTTTGAATATCTGCAATCGGCAAACGAGGTGCCCATCTTCAAGTTGGAGAATGGCAAGCACGTCGAATGTGGCCGCCTGCGGCGAACCGATTATCGGGTAATGCTCCCAATCGGCCTGACGGTGGAATCGTTTTCGCCATTTTCCACCATGTGCAAAGAATTTCAGGATATTGCTCCCATCCTTGGAAAGCATCCCTTTCTCTCACTTTCAATCGATGAGTTGCTTGTCCTGACGCGGTTCCTTCCGACAATGGGGGGGCTCGCGCATTATTTGGAGGTCCGTCAGGCCGTCGCTGGCATGAAAGGCGTCTTCCTCTTCGACGAGTTCGATCACCTTGGTGCTTACATTGAAAGAAACCGGTTTGACTGGGTTCTTGCGAAGCAACTCGCCGAAGGCAATTTCAGCATGTTGACGTGGGATGGCATGAGCGGTGTCGTGGATCGTCATTTTGAGGGTGTAGATTGGGAGGATCGGCAAGTACCCATGCAGGACTTTCCCCCCGAGTTGCGTGGATTGCTGGACGCGTTGGATCGGACACGGGCACCGGGGTGGCTCTCTGCCGAGAGTCACATCCGAAACTTCCGGGATGAAGTAAGGAATAATCTTGCTGGCGTGCTGGCAAAATTACGCGCCTCCCTTGCCGTGCATCCGTCTCGGAACTTTTCGCTTATGGGGGAAACGCCCCTGTTTGTTTGGCTCCAGCGCGCAAACACGCCGCATGACCCTCTTGTCGTGAAGGACAAGGCCAGCGCATCCGCATTGGCGGCGGAAGCTGGGAATATGACAGCGCTCTTCGTTGTCGCCGAACCCAATGGCCGCTATGTCGCTGCCAAGCAGTTCGATGTCGACATTCCGACGAAACGAACGGCATTGAATACCCATCTTTTCGAAGAGGCCGATCGTATGCAACGCCGCAAGGTTGGCATAGAGCAAAAGTCAACGCCGACCCGACGGCTGGGGCGCAACGAACCATGCTGGTGTGGCAGCAAGCTGAAGTTCAAAAAATGCCACGGTCGTTAATCTGCGGGCATGCTTCTTTTGATCTTTTCGTGGAATTGCCCGTGTCTCCGTCCTGTGTCGTTGTCTGTCCGTCATTTTGTGTCCAGCGTTGCCTGCGGAATTCGTATTGTTCATTTGCGCCATAATGCCGGAGTGTCCGCCCGCCCCTCCGCTCCGCCCCGCCGCGTCTTGACCTTGCCGGGTGGCTTGATTAGCGTGGCACGTCTTCACACCACGCGGTGCGCCGGGGGCCCGGCGCGCGATATCCGTCACCACCCAGGCGCGGCCGTGCCGCCATAGCTGGCCGCCATGCGCCCGCCAGCGCGGCCCGCCAACGTGCCCCGAAACACGCGGGGCGTACATCCGAGAGGTAGGAAACATGGTCCAGAAAGCGGAAACCATCTGGTTCGACGGCAAGCAGGTGCCCTGGGACGAAGCCAACGTGCACGTGCTGACCCACACCCTGCACTACGGCGTGGGCGTGTTCGAAGGCATTCGCGCGTACAAGTGCGCCGACGGCGGGTCCGCCGTGTTCCGCCTGCGCGAGCACATGCAGCGCCTGCTGAACTCGGCCAAGATCCTGCGCATGGTCATTCCCTACACCGTCGACCAGCTCGTGGACGCCGTGGAAGAAACCCTGAAGCGCAACAAGCTGGCCGAAGGCTACATCCGCCCCCTGTCGTTCGTGGGCGCGGGCGCCATGGGCGTGTACCCCGGCGACAACCCGGTGCAGACCATCATCGCCGCCTGGCCCTGGGGCGCCTATCTTGGCGCAGAGGCGCTGGAACACGGCATCCGCGTCAAGACCAGCTCGTTCTGCCGCCACCACGTCAACGCCATGATGACCAAGGCCAAGGCCTGCGGCAACTACGTGAACTCGGTGCTGGCCAAGATGGAAGCCAAGGCCGACGGCTACGACGAAGGCCTGATGCTGGACACCCAGGGCTTCGTGTCCGAAGCCACGGGCGAAAACATCTTCATCGTGCGCGGCAAGCTCATCAAGACCACCCCGCTCACCTCGGTGCTGGACGGCATTACCCGCAACAGCCTGATCACCCTGGCTCGCGAACTGGGCTACGAAGTGGTGGAACAGCAGTTCACCCGCGACGAATTGTACATCGCGGACGAGGCGTTCTTCTGTGGCACCGCCGCCGAACTGACGCCCATCCGCGAGGTGGACCTGCGCGTCATCGGCCAGGGCACCGCCGGTCCGGTGACCAAGCACCTGCAGGGCGAGTACTTCAAGGCCGTGAAGGGTGAAAACCCGGCCTACGCCCACTGGCTGCACCGCTATACCATCTAGGGTCCGTCCGTGTATGATCGCCGCACGCCGGGCACCTGTCCCGGCGTGCGGCGTGCGTTGCGGCCCAGGCCGCAGGAACGCCCGTAACGCCAGCAGCCCCACGGCACGCACCAACCCGCGCCCCGTCCGGCGTCCCGTCCTTCCGCGCGAAGGCGGGCAGGACAGGCGGCGCAGCAGGCCCGCATCGTCATGAGCAACGCCCCCCTCACCGCCAGATACCGCCCGCAGACCTTCGCCGAGGTGGCCGGGCAGGAGACGGTAAAGGCCATCCTTTCCCGCGCCGCGGCGGAAGACCGCGTGGCCCCGGCCTACCTGTTCAGCGGCACGCGCGGGGTGGGCAAGACCACCATCGCCCGCATCCTGGCCAAGGCGCTGAACTGCGAAAAGGCCCCCACCGGAGAGCCGTGCAACACCTGCGAGCAGTGCCGCAAGGTGGTCATGGGCAACCACGTGGACGTGGTGGAAATCGACGGCGCGTCCAACCGGGGCATCGAGGACGCCCGCCGCCTGCGCGAGGCCATCGGCTACGCGCCCATGGAAGGCCGCTACAAGGTCTTCATCATCGACGAAGCCCACATGCTGACGCGCGAGGCGTTCAACGCCCTGCTGAAGACGCTGGAGGAACCCCCGCCGCGCGTCACCTTCGTGCTGGCCACCACAGAGCCGCACAAATTTCCCGTGACCATCATCAGCCGCTGCCAGCACTTCACCTTCAAGCGGCTGCCCGAGCACGAACTGGAAGCCCACCTGACCGGCGTGCTGACCCGCGAGGGGCAGGACTTCGACCCGGCGGCGGTGCGGCTTATCGCGCGGCGGGCCGCAGGCAGCGTGCGCGATTCCATGTCGCTGCTGGGGCAGGTGCTGGCCCTTGGCGGCGAGCGCCTGACCGTGGAGGGGGCGCGCGGCGTGCTGGGCCTGGCCGGGCAGGAACTGTTCTTCGAGGTGATGCAGGCCCTGGCCTCGCAGGATTGCGTGGCGGTGTCCGCCGTGGTGCGCGACCTCTTGGACAAGGGCGTGGACATCGGGTTCTTTCTGCGCGAACTGGCCGCCACCTGGCGCAACCTGTTCATGCTGCGTCAGGCGGGCGAGGCCGCCCTGCCCGCGCTGGACCTGCCGGAAGAAGAAGCCCGCCAGTGGCTGGAATGGGCGCCGAAGTTCGAGATTTCGCATATCCACGCCTGCTGGCAGATGACCCTGGAAGGCCAGCGCCGTGTGCTGACCAGCCTGGAACCGGCCATGGCGCTGGAATTGTTGCTGCTGAACCTAGCCATGCTGCCGCGCCTTGTCTCGCTGGAACAGCTGTCGCGCGGCGGTGGGGCTGGCCCCGCTGGCGGGCGCGGCGCGCCCGGTGGTACTGGCGGCCAGCCCGGCGGTGGGCAACCCGGCGGGGGCGCGGGGGGCTACGGCTCCATGCCGCCCCGACAGGGCGGCCATGGGGGGCCGGGCGGGTATGGCGCGCAATCCGGCCAGTCCGCGCAATCCGGCCAGCCCGTTCAGACGGGCCAATCCGTGCAAGCGGGCGAATCATTCCCGCAGGCCCAGCCGCCGCAGGGCCGGTATCCCGGTCCGGGACAGGTCCGGCCCCAGGCCGCGTCGTCGTCCATGACCTCGGCAGCGGGCGTGTCCGGCATGCCGCCCGCGGGCGACTTTCCCCGTCCGGAGCGCGCCGCCCCGGCGGCGGACCCCGTCCCCCCGCGCGGCGGGTCGGACACCTCGCTGCCGTGGGATGACGTGCCGTATCCCGCTCCCGGCGCGGGGGCCGCTTTCGGCGGCGCTGCCGTCGGGGGCACCCCGAATGGCTCTGACGCCCCTTCCCCGGACCCGGCATCCGGCGCATCCGCATCCGTCCCCCAGGACCCTCAGGGCGACGGCACGTGGGACGGCTTCGTGCAATACTGCGTGGAGCGTAACGGCGAGGGCGGCAGCAGCCTTTCCATGCTCCGGCAGACGCAAGGGCATTGCGCCGATGGCAGGCTGACGGTGTCCACGCGGTCCAGCACGCTGTACAACCAACTGTCGGTGCCCGGGAACGAAGCGCTTCTCGTTGCGCGCGCCCGCGCCTATTTCGGCACCGACGTGCGGGTAGAGGTGCTTCCGCCCACCACCCGCATCAAGACCCCCTCGGAACTGCGCGCCGAGGCCGAACGGCACCCCGCCGTGAGCCTGTTGCGCGAGCAGTTCGGGGCCACCATGCTGTCCTGTCGGCCCCTGGCCGACGGGCGGCTTCAATAGAACCATCCGGAGGAATCCATGCGCGGTATGAACGACCTCCTGCGCCAGGCGCAGGTCATGCAGACCAAGATGAGCAAGCTTCAGGCCGAGATGTCCGAACGCACCCTGGAGGCCACCAGCGGCGGCGGCATGGTCAAGGTCACCGTCAACGGCAAGCAGGAAGTGCTGTCCATCGCCATCGACCCCAAGGCCGTGGATCCCGGCGACGTGGAAATGCTCCAGGACCTGGTGCTGACCGCCGTCAACGAAGCGCTGCGCCAGGCCAAGGACATGATGGAGAAGGAGATGGGGGCCCTCACTGGCGGCCTCAAGATGCCCGGCCTCTTCTAGGAGACGCCGTCACAAGGGGGCTTTTGCCCTCTGCCTGCGTCAGAACGCCTTTTTGCTCCGGTCGAGTACGATAAGAGTACACTCCCTTCACAAAAAGGCGTTCTTCCTTGGCAGAGAACAAAAATCCCCGCTTGTGGCGACGCCTCCTGCGGCGTCCCCTGCGCTTCTGTTGCGCGGGGGATTGCCTAAGATTCAACCGATTTTCGCAATGTAACCCGGAGTGTCCGTGCAGCGACTGCCCGAACCGTTGAAGGCGCTGGTGGAGCAGCTCTCCCGGCTGCCCGGCCTTGGCCCCAAGTCGGCCCTGCGCCTTGCCATGACCCTGCTGAAGTGGCCCGCCAGCGAAACCCGCAGGCTGGGCCGCGCCGTGCATGACCTGCGCGACAACCTGCACCTGTGCGGGCGCTGCGGCGCGCTGACCGACGTGGACCCCTGCGGGATATGCACCGACCCGGCCCGCAGCGGCGAAACGCTGTGCCTGGTGTCGGAGTGGGATTCCATGCTCACCCTGGAAGAGGGCGGCTTCTACAAGGGCCAGTACCTCATCCTTGGCGGCCTGCTCGCCCCGCTGGACAACCTGCACGCCGATTCGCTGGAACTGGACCGGCTGACCAGAAGGATGGCCGAAGGCACGGTGCGTGAAGTGGTCATGGCCCTTGGCACCACCGTGGAGGCGGAAAACACCGCCACCTACATCCGCAACATGATCGCCCGGCAGTACCCGCAGGTGCGCGTGACGCGCCTCGCCCAGGGCATCCCGCTGGGGTCCGAGGTCAAGTTCATGGACCGGGAGACGCTGCGGCAGTCCATGCAGTACCGCCAGGACCTCTAGCGGTACGCCCGACCGCGTCCTTTCGTCCTCCGGCATCGTCAGATTTCGCCTTTTGCTCCGGTCACGTACGAGAAGAGCGCGTTGCGGTCGCCATCCGTAACACTCATGGTGTTCGTGTAACGGCTGCCGCACGCTCCCTTCGCAAAAAGGCTCATCTTCCTTGCCGGAGAACGAAAATCCTGCGGTCGGAGCGCACCGCTTCAAGTGCTTTTCTCCAATGTTTCCGGCAACGGTTTGAGCGGTTGCCAGGGCTGATCACACAACAAACCCCGCCCGTCTTCGCAGTGAAGGCGGGCGGGGTTGTTCGTGGGCGAATGTCGTGCGGGGCTACGCCGCCGTACCCTTGGCGTCGGCTTCGGGTGTGGCGTTGCCCGCAGCGGGCTGGCAGTGGGCCTCGATGCGTTGGGCGGCGCATTGGGCCAGTTCGCCCACGGTGCACAGCAAGAGGCGCCCGCGTTCGAAGTGTTCCACCGGGGCGTCGCAGGTGCGCAGTTCTCGCAGTGCGGGCAGGGCCTCGGGTGCGGAGAGCACGCCAAGGGCCCAGGCCGCCGTGCCGCGCGCAGGCAGGTCGCAGTCGGCCAGGCCCGCCAGCAGTGCGGGTGTCGCCGTTTCGACAAAGCCGGGCAGGTCGGGCCGTTCCTGGGCCAGGCGACCCAGGGCCCAATACACGCCGCGCCGCAGGGGGGCGTGGTCGCAGTAGTTGTCGTCCTTGCCCGTCTCGCGCACGTACGAGACAAGGATGCGGTGGTATTCGTCGGCCAGCCTGGGGTGGCAGGCCAGTATTTCGCCGAAGGCCTCGGGGATGCCCCAGCCGATGTTTCCCGATTCCTCGTTCATGTGCCACATCAGGCGGCGCATGATGATCCGGGCGTCTTCCATGTTGGCGTCGGCGATGCGCGCCACCACCCGGCCCAGGGCCACCACGGCGCGCCATTTGGCCTCGCCGCCCAGCAGCAGGGACGACAGCAGTGGACCCACGGCCCCCTTGCCGGGCAGGGCCACGATGTCGTCCAGATGTTTTTCCCACTCTGCGGAAGCGAGCAACGCGCGCAGGTGGGTCTTCAGCGATCTGAAGCGGGGCATGCTCTCCTCCTTTCTCGTGTCGTGGGGGGCGAAGGTTTCGCCCGACCATGCAGCATGCACCATAACAAGGTGCGCGCACGATGCAACCCCGGCCTGTGTCCGCAGGCTCCGGCCTCTTTGGGGCCGCTTCGGGCCGCCGGGTTCCGTCCGGTTTCTCCCGACGCGCCCAATTTAGTCCAGCCCAGCCATATCCCGCATATCCAGTATATTCCGCCCGCATCAGCCCGCATGCGTCCAGAGTTGCGCAAGCCTGCCCGCCACCCCTCCCGTGGCATTTCCGGATGCACCGGCCCGTCCGGGGGGAGGGGGGGGGAGGGGAACGGCCTTGCCCCCATTGCCGGTTGCGGGACTCGCCTCGTTGCGTGCCCCATGGCGATTGGCTATGCTGCGGATAACCGACATCCTTCCGCCAAGACGGCCCAGAGGCTCCGCATGTCCAGCGTCGCAGACCATACAGCCAGCATCGCCGTCCGCCGGGTGCGCGTGGCGGCGTGTTGCGGCGCAGGCAGGCCCGCAGCCGTGCGGCCCGGTGCCGTCCCCGCGTTCCAGCTCTCCCTCCGTTCTTCCTTCGCACGGTCATGACTGGCGGCCTGCGTACCGTCCTTGCGCGCTGTTGGGCGCGCTTTCCGCTGCGGCATCTGCTGTCGCAGGCGATGCCGCCCGTTCCCGGCCTGCGCCTGCGCATGGTGGGATGGTGCTTTCTGGTCTGCCTGCTGCCGCTTGGCATCGTCAGCGCGGTGTTCGTGCAGGTGACCACGGTGCAGACCGACAGCTATCTGCATGCGCAGGGGCGCACCCTTGCCGATGCGGCCTCGTTGCAGCTCACCCGCCTGTCACGCACGGCAGAGGCCCTGGCCCGCGTGGTGGCCGGGCTGCGGGTGGAATACGACGGCGACATGCCGGGGCTGCGTCTGCGCCTGTCGGAGCTGCACGGGCTGTGGCCCCGCGCCTGCATCGAGGTGTTCGACATGAGCGCGGAGCCCGTGGTGCGGCTGCTGCCCGCAGGTGGCGGGCAGGATGGCCCCACGGGCGGCGTGACGCCCAACGGCGCCACCACGGACGGTGCGCTGGTGGTGCGCCAGGCGCTGCGGGGGCTGTCGCGGCGCGACGTGTTCCGGTCCGTCGATGGCTTGGCCATCAAGGCGGTGGTGCCGGTCATCGTGCCGCGGGAGCATCCCGGTCCCCGCCCGGGCGCCAGGCGTCCGGCCCCGCTGCCCGCGCCCATGGGCCCGGCGGCACTGCCGGAATCGTCACTGGGCAGCACGCCCCCGTTACCCGCCCAAATGGCCCAGATGGCCCAGATGTCCCCGTACGCGCCGTTCGCCTCGGACGTGGAGGAAATTACCGGCCGGGTGGACCTGGAAGGGTTGGCGGCCCGCCAGCACGGGCGCATCGTGGGGGCGGCGGTGGTGTCGTTTCCCATGAACCGTTCGCTGCTGCGGGGTCTGGGCGATGCGGTGCGCGCCGACGTGGCGGTGTTCGACCTGGGCGGCGAGCGGCCACGCGGCACGCTGTTTCCCGGCGACGGCACCGCCGATGTGGCTGACTGGCCTGACCGGCCCGACCTTGCGCAGGGGGCGTCGTCCGGCGGCATTTCCGGCGCGCGGGGGGGCGGCGGCAGAGCGGTCGGCAGTGGATATTTCGGGGGTGCCCCCCTGTTCCGCTGGCCCGGCGGCGACGGCGGTCCGTTCGGCAGGGCACAGGGGTTCGGCCACGGGCCGGACTTCGGACAGGGACAGGACCTGCCCTTTCTGCAGCGCTACGAGCAGGTGGCGGGCAGGCCCTATCTGGTCAGCTATCAGCCCCTGCCGGGGGGCAGCGGCATGCCCGTGGGTGCCCTGGCCGTGTTCGTGGACGTGGAGCCGCAGCGCTCGCGGCTGCGCACCGCCGTGGAATACACCCTGCTGGCCGCCGTGGTGGCCCTGGGACTGTCCATCTGCACCGGGTTCCTCATCGCCGATCGGGTGGTGCGGCCCCTGCACGAACTGCTGCACGCCATCCGGCGCATTTCGCTCGGCAACTACAGCGAACGGCTGCCCCCTGCGGGCATGGCGGAAATCGGCCAGTTGGCCCAGGCCGTGAACCACATGGCCTCCACGCTGGAAGAAAACCGCACCAGCCTGCTGGGTGCCTTGCAGGAAAAGGTGGAGTCGGGCGAGCGCCTGGCCCGCGCCAACCGCGAACTGGAACTGCTGAACTGGGAACTTACCCGCGCCCAGGCCAACTACCGGCGCATTTTCGAGGAATCGGCCCAGGGCATCTACCAGTCCACGCCGCAGGGGCGTTTTTTGCGGGTGAACCCGGCCATGGCGCGCATGTTCGGCTATTCCTCGCCGTACGAGATGGTTTCGTCGGTGACGAACATCGGCGAGCAGTTCTACGTGCGCCCCGGCGAGCGCGAGGAACTGCTGCGCCGTCTGCGCCAGGAGGGCAGGGTGTCGCTGGAAACCTGCCTGCGCAGGCGCAACGGCAGCGTGGTGCACGTGGCGCTGACCGCCCGCGCCGTGACCGGCGAGACCGGCGAGCAGTTGTACATCGAGGGCGCGGTGCACGATATCACCGAGCGCGTGGAACGCCACCGCGCCGAGCGCGAGCGCGAGGCCGCCGAGGCGGCCAGCCGCGCCAAGACGCAATTGCTGGCCCGCATGAGCCACGAGGTGCGCACCCCGCTCAACGCCCTGCTGGGCATGGCCGACGTGCTGGACCGCACCCCTCTGGAGCCGGAGCAGCGCGGCTACCTGGACGTGCTGCGCAGCTCCGGTCATTCGCTGCTGGCGCTGCTGAACGACGTGCTGGACTTTTCGCGCCTGGAAGCCGGGCGGGTGGTGCCGGAGCGGGTGCGCTTCCGTCTGGGCGAGATCATGGAACAGGTCTGCCGTCAGATGGAACCCGCCACCAGTGCGGACGGGCGCAGCCTGCGCCTGGACTGGGCCGTGCTGCCCGGCGTGCCCGACGCACTGGTGGGCGACCCGCTGCGGCTGCGCCAGATTCTGGGCAACCTGGTCTCCAACGCGGTAAAGTTCACTCCCTCCGGGCGGGTGTTGGTGCTGGCCCAGCCCGCCGACGGCAACGTGCCGGGCCGCGACGGCGGGCCGGATGCGCTTCCCGCCGCGCCCATCGCCATGTCGGGCGAGGCCCCTTGCCGTGCGGGCATCGGCAGGCGCGTGGAGGTGCTGTTCTCGGTGGCGGACACGGGCATCGGCATTCCGCCGGAACATCAGGACGTGGTGTTCGAAAGCTTCATGCAGGCGGATTCGTCCATCACCCGCCAGTACGGCGGCACGGGGCTGGGGCTGTCCATCTGCCGGGCACTGGTGGAGATGCTGGGCGGCACCATCTGGCTGGAAAGCGCCCCCAACAGGGGAACCACCGTGTATTTCGCCCTGCCCATGCAGCCTGCCGCAGATGAACCCTGCGGGGCGGAACCGGCAGGGGAGCGTGCTCTGCATGCCCTTGAAGCAGCCAGCGGTCCGGACAGTGAACCGGCCCATGCTTCGGCCCATGCTTCGGCCCATGACCCGGTCAATGACCCGGTCAATGATCCGGCAAATGACCCGGTCAATGATCCGGCAAATGACCCGGTCGGTTTTTCTACTCTGGCTGGCTCGGCCGACCCAGCCAGTCCGGCCAATCCTGTCGACGCGACCCGTCCCGCCGGGGGGGCGCCCTTCGGCGGCACCTGCCCACAGGCGATTCCGGTCCCGCCAGTTCCGCCAGTTCCGTTAGTCCCGCCAGTTCCGTCGGATGCGCTGCCCGGCGACGAGGAACCGGGACCGCTGCGCCCACTGTCCATCCTGCTGGTGGAGGACAGCCCCAGCAACAGGTTGCTCTTTTCGCTGTACCTGCGTGGGCGTCCCTGCGCCATAACCGAGGTCCACAACGGCGAGGAAGGCGTGGCCGCCTACGCCGCCGGGCGATTCGACCTGGTGTTCATGGACATCGAAATGCCGGTGATGGACGGGTATCGGGCCACGCGGGCCATCCGCGCCCTGGAGCGCGAGCAGGGGCTGCCGCCTGTGCCGGTCATCGCCCTGACGGCCCATGTTGTGGGCGAGTTCCGCGACGACTGCGCGGCGGCCGGGTGTTCCGGTTTTCTGGCCAAGCCCTTTTCGCGCGGGGAACTGCTGCGCTGCATGGTGCGGCACAGCGGGAGGGGCGCACAGGAAGGGGCGGCTTGCGACGGCGGGGGCGACCAGGCCGAAGGGGATGGCATCCCGTCCGGTCAACCGGACCACCCCGAGCCATCCGGTCAATCGGACCAATCCGCCCCGACCGGGCAGGTCGTGCCGACAGGGTCGGTCGGTCAGGCCAGCTGACGGGCGGCGGGGACGGTCCGGCCTCCGTTTCGGGGGCGCGGGCTGTTGCCGAAGGCCTCAGCGCAGTCCGGCCACGGACAGCACCACTTCCGCCGCCATGCGCCCGCCGCCCCGGCGGGGGGCCATCCATTCTTCGAAGCGATGACGCACCCCCCCGCGTTGCAAGGGGTTGCGCAACTGTTGCAGCAGCGCTTCCGCCAGGGCATCACCGTCGGGCACCTCGGCCAGCAGACCGGCCTCGGCCAGCCCCCCGCCCTTGGTGAGTCCCTGATCCACCCATGCGAAATTCTCGCGCGAGGGGCCCACGCAGGGCACCACCCCGTGCGTCAGCGGTTCCAGAAAGTTCTGGCCGCCCAGCCGGGCCAGCGACCCCCCCACGAACACGGTGGTGGCGCTGGCGTACAGCGCGGCCAGCTCGCCGAACACGTCCCAGACCAGCACCGTGCCCCGGGCGGCGGCATCGCCGGAAGGCGGGGCAGTACACCGCGAGCGCAGTTCCCACGGCAGCCCGGCCTGTTGCAGCGCGTTCACCCAGGCGGGCACGCGGTGCATGTGGCGGGGGGCCACGGCGATGTCAACATCGGGATGCTCCTGCACGATCCTCTCGATGACCGGCAGCAGGACGGCTTCCTCTTCCTCGCGCACCGATCCCAGCACCACCAGCGGAGCGGATGGGCGCAGCACCGTGCCCGCAAGGTCGGGAGCGGGGGCGCCGGTTACGTCGGATTCGTCGGATTTTTCGGGTTGGGGCAAGGCCCGGTCGAACTTGATGTTGGGCATGACCGAGGTGCGGTCGTGCCCGAACAGCAGGCCGAAGCGTTGGGCGTCTTCGGGAGCGATGGCGGCGATGCGCGCCGGGGCCAGCCCGCGCCAGAAGTCCGGCGTGAGCAGGTACCCGGCCAGGGTGCGCGGGGTCATGCGCCCGTTGACCACGGCCACGGGGATGGACCGCGCCGCGCAGGCGGACAGCAGGCCGGGCCACAGCTCCGTTTCCAGCAGGGCCACGGCGCAGGGGCGGGCCTGGTCCAGCGCGCGGCGCATCAGTTCCGGCTCGTCGAAGGGAAAGTAGCGTACCTGCACCCGCAGGCCGGGGCGGTGTGCGGCGGCCCAGTCACGGGCCTTTTCCAGCACCTCCACCCCCTGCCGGGTGCACGAGGTGAGCAGCACGGACAGCCTTCCGTCCTGGGGAAAGGGGGGAGCGAGGGCGGGACCGGGAACCGGGCCGGGCCGGGAGTTCGGTTGGATTTCCGGCTGTTGCGGGTCTGCGGTGGCGCCGTCGCCTGTCGTGGATGCGACCTCGTCGCCGTCCAGATGGCGCAGCAGTTCCCACGCCAGATATGCCTCGCCGCCGGATGCGGCCTGCACCCACAGGTGGGCCGCCCCGGCCCAATCGTCGGGCACCAGGCGCTGGTCGTACCCTTCGGCCAGGCGGGCGTTGCGGCGCAGCAGGGGGCGGGCCAGACGCCATACGCCGCCGTAGACGGCCAGCAGTGCGGCGTGCAGAGGGTCGGGCTTCATGCGGGAACCTTTTGGCGAAACAGGGGGAAAGAGGTGTGAGGGGGCGGCGCGGCCCGCATTCGTCGGTGCGTGTTCGATGCGCACGGGGTACCTTCTGGCCCCATCCAGTGCTGTCCGGATATGTCCAGTTCTGGGCGGCCCCGCGCGGCCCCGCACGGTCCTGACCGGATCCGCACGGACCTGACCTGACCTGACCGGACATGACCGGACGGGGCACCTACCGGGCGACCACCAGTGTTCCGTCGCGCGGCACGGCATCATGCAGGGGCATGCCCAGCCACGTGGACAGGGCCTGCTCTATCTCCACGGCCTGCTCGTGCGATTCGCGGATGCGTTCGCGGATGCGTTCGGTGCGGCCATACCGCTCGACGAGATCGTCGAAGCGTTCTTCCAGCGTTACCAGCTGGTCGTGCTTCACGCGCTTGTCGGCGTAGATGATGATCAGCGGCATCAGCCATTCCTGTACGGTCACGTCCACCCGCCACGGCCAGTGCACGTGGTGCATCACCCCCTGGGCGATGCGCGGGTTGCCCGTCTCGTGCAGGGCCCACGCGCCGCCAAGCTGGGCGTGGTTGCCCCCGAAGCGGATGGTGTAGTCCTTGGCGATGTCGTGCAGCAGGGCGCTGGCCAGCACCGAAGGCAGGTGCAGGGCGGCCTCGTCCGCTCCCCCTGCTCCATTGTCCAGCGCCGCGCGGGCCAGCGCCATGGCCATGTCGGCCACCATGCTGCTGTGGGCGCGGATGTGGTCGGGCATGGCATAGCGGTCCCACAGGGCGTGGCAGGCGGGGGCGTCGGGCACGGGCCAGGCGTCCTTGGAATTGGCGGGGTTCGGAACCCCGAAGCTGAGGGGCGGCAGGTCATCCACGGTCATGCAGCGGTTGGCAGCGGCCTCGCGCGGGCTTTCCACGTCGCCGGTGAAGGGCATCCCCACGGTGGCGGTCATGCGGTCTCCTCTGGTGACGCGCGGGCGGGGCGGACCGCCGGATGCCGGTCCCGTGCGATGCGCCGCGCGTTCGCCACATCCGCGAACATAACCACTGGCACGGCAAAAGGCAAAGCGCGCGCCGGGCGTGGCGGGCAGTGGCGGGGCGTCCCTGCCGTGGACGGGCGGATGCCGCCCCCTTGCCCACTTGCCCCTTTGCCACTTTGCCACTGGGCTTGGTCGGTATTGGTGGGGTGGGGCACCCCGCCAGTGCCCGTGACCCGTCTCGTTGACAGCAGCCCTTGGCACGGCGTAGCACCATCGGGACACGGTGCGGAGGGCATGGGGTTGCCCGCGCGAAACCGTGCGGGCGGCGGGCCATGCCCTTGGGGCGGTACCGCCGTCGCGTCGCGCCTGCCCGGCCCATGGCCCGGCGGCGCATCATCGTCCGGCGGGAGGCCCCAGGGTTCGGCCCTCAGCGGTCATCCGGGACCATCCGGAACCATTGGGGTTCACCGCCGACGCAGCGACAGGCAGGAAGACCAACGTGAGCGTGAATTTCTCCACGGCCTTCAAGGACCCGGACCTTTCCCGCAGCCTCGTCGAGCGGCTGCACCGCGAACTGGACCGCCCCCTGCGCTTCATGGAAGTGTGCGGCACCCATACCGTGGCCATCTTCCAGAGCGGCATGCGCCCGCTGCTGCCCGCCGGGGTCAAGCACCTGTCCGGCCCCGGCTGCCCGGTGTGCGTGACCCACGAAAGCGAGGTGGCCGCCTACCTGCAACTGGCCGAAAAGCCCGGCGTGATCATTGCCACCTTCGGCGACCTGATGCGCGTGCCCGGACCCGGCGGCGACAACCTGAAGCTGGCCCAGGCCAAGGGCGCGCGGGTGGAGATCGTCTATTCCGCCCATGACGCGCTGAAGCTGGCCGCCGACCACCCCGGCGACACCGTGGTGTTTCTGGGCATCGGCTTCGAGACCACCGCCCCCACCGTGGCCGCCACGGTGCTGATGGCGCGGCAGCAGGGGCTGACCAACTTCTGCGTGCTCTCGTTCCACAAGCTGGTGCCGCCTGCTCTGCGCGCCCTGCTGGCCGACCCGGACTGCGCCGTGGACGCCTTTCTGCTGCCGGGGCACGTGTCCACCATTCTCGGCATGGAGCCGTACCGCTTCGTGGCCGACGAATTCCACACCCCCGGCATCATCGCCGGGTTCGACCCCGTGGACATCCTGCAAGCCCTGCTGATCATGGTCGAGCAGCGCAAGACGGGCGAATTCGCCATCGTCAATTCCTACCGCCGGGCCGTGGACGACGCGGGCAACCCGCGCGCGAGAGAGATTCTGGATACCGTGTTCCAGCCTGCCGATGCCCTGTGGCGCGGCATCGGCTGCATTCCCGGCAGCGGGCTGGTGTTCCGTCCCGAGTTTGCGCAGTACGACGCCATGGCTCGCCTGGGCCTGACCCTGCCCGAGGCCCGGCCCATTCCCGGTTGCAAGTGCGGCGACGTGCTGAAGGGCAAGATGCAGCCCTGCGACTGTCCGCTGTTTGCCAAGGCCTGCACGCCCGCGAAACCCGTGGGGCCGTGCATGGTTTCCACCGAGGGCAGCTGCGCCGCCTACTTCAAGTACAACGTGGAGGCCTGATCGCATGGCCGGTGATACGCTTCTTCTCGACTACGGCAGCGGCGGCAAGGCCGCGCACCGCCTGATCGGCGAACTGTTCCTGAAACACTTCGACAACCCCGTGCTGCGCACGCTGGACGACGCCGCCCGGCTGGAACTGACCGGGCCGCTGGCCATGAGCACCGACAGCTACGTGGTGGACCCGCTGTTCTTTCCCGGCGGCGACATCGGCACGCTGGCCGTGCACGGCACCGTCAACGACGTGGCCATGCTGGGCGCCCGGCCCCGCTACCTGAGCTGTGGGTTCATTCTGGAAGAAGGGCTGGACATGGAGGTGCTGGAGCGCATTGTCGCCTCCATGGGCAACGCCGCGCGCGAGGCCGGGGTGTGCATCGTCACCGGCGACACCAAGGTGGTGCCGCGCGGCATGGCCGACAAGGTGTTCATCAACACCACCGGCATCGGCGAGATCATCGTCGATCCTTCGCCCAGCGGGCATTCCGCCAAGCCGGGCGATGCCGTCATCATCAGCGGCAGCATGGGCGACCACGGGCTGACCATCCTGTCGCACCGCGAAGGGCTGAACTTCTCCGCCGACGTGCGCAGCGATTCCGCCGCGCTCAACGGACTGACCGAACGGCTGCTGCTGGAGGTGGGCGACATCCACGTGCTGCGCGACCCCACGCGCGGCGGCCTTGCCACCACCCTTAACGAGATCGCCGGGCAGTCGGGCGTGGTCATGCGCATCGCGGAACGGGACATTCCCGTGCGCGATGCCGTGCGCGAAGGCTGCTCGTTCCTCGGTCTGGACCCGCTGTACCTCGCCAACGAGGGCAAGCTGATCTGCATCCTGCCGCAGGAAAAGGCCGACGCCGCCCTTGCCGTGCTGCGCCAAAGCCCCCTTGGGGCGGACGCCGCCCGCATCGGCACCGTGCTGGCCGCCGATGGCGCCGGGCCGGGCCGGGCCGGGCAGGTCATCCTGGAAACGCCCATGGGCGGCCACCGCCTGCTCTCCATGCTGGAAGGCGAGCAGTTGCCGAGGATTTGCTGACGGCGGCGGGCTGCTGGATAAGAAAAAGAGTTTGAATACGAGAGAGGGGGGCTTTGAAAAGCCCCCCTCTCTCGTGCTCTCACCCCGCAAACTTTTTGGTTGGGGGTAGCACGCACATGGCGGTGTGCCGTCACACCCGGCAGGCATCCGAGAACGGCGTGATTTCCACTTCTTTCCGGCCCGGCAGTTGCGCGGTGATGCGCAGCGTGCCGCCAAGGGCGCGTACTATCTGGCACAGAGTGCTGATCTGCATGTCGCCGCTGCGTTCCTGCTTGGAAACGGTGGCCTGCGAAACATCCAGCGCGGCGGCAAGTTCCTTTTGCGAAACGCCGAGTTCCCGGCGCAATTCACGCAGGTTCATTTCCATGCGCAACTCGTCGGTGCGCTTGCGGATGGTTTCCCGGCGGGCTTCGGGCAGTGCCGCGATAACGGCGCTGAGCTTGCGGGCCATGTGATTGCCCTCCTATGGTTGCAGCGTGGCAAGATGCCGGTCGTACCGGGCATCGGCAACGGGAATCAGCCGGTCATAGAAGCGGGCATCGCCAGCCTTGCTGCCGCCGACCAGCACCACGGCGTTCCGTAGCGGGTCGAAGGCGAAAAGGAAGCGGTACGGCTGTCGGCCAAGGCTGAAGCGCAGTTCCTTCATGTTCGGATGCCGGGAGCCCTTCAGTGTATCCACGTGGGGGCGCCCCCGCGCGGGGCCGACTTCCTCCAGCAGCGAAAGCCGCGCCAGTAGTTCGTTCTGAAGCGGAACGTCGAACCCGTCGAACTCGGCGTCGAATGCATCGCAAAAGCTGACGTCCCATTTCATGGGCTGAAAATATAGATTTTAATGCATATCGTCAAGTGGGTCGAACAATGAGAAAGGCCGACCACCCATGGGTGACCGGCCTTTGGCGTATCGGGGAAAATGGTTTCTACCGCGCACCCTTGGGGAACAGGATGACCCCCACGGTCTTGAGCACGATCTTCAGGTCCAGCAGGGGCGACATGTTCTTGATGTAGTACAGGTCGTACTCCAGCTTGTAGCGGGCGTCCTCGATGGAGGCGCCGTACGGGTAGCATACCTGCGCCCAGCCGGTAACGCCCGGCTTCACGGTGTGGCGCACGTAGAAGTAGGGGATGACCTTTTCCAACTCGCGCACGAACTGCATGCGTTCCGGGCGCGGGCCGATGAGCGACATGTCGCCGCGCAGCACGTTCCACAGCTGGGGCAACTCGTCGATGCGCACCTTGCGGATGAACTTGCCCACCTTGGTCACGCGGGTGTCGCCCTTCTGCGCCCACACCGCGCCGTTCTTTTCCGCATCCACGGTCATGGAGCGAAACTTCAGCACCGTGAACTCCGTTTCGTGCAGGCCCACGCGCTTCTGTTTGTAGATCACCGGGCCGGGCGATTCCAGCCGGATGACGATGGCGGCAATGGCCATGATCGGCAGGGTAAGCACCAGCAGCACGAAGGATGTCAGCACGTCGAACACCCGTTTCAGGCGTTGCATGGACCCCTGGGTGTTCAGGTTGAAGCCGTCTTCCATCAGCAGCCATTCGTCGCGGATGAGGCTGACGGGAATGCGTCCGGCCACGTGTTCGTACAGGGTGCGGATGTCCACCACCATCAGGCCGCCCAGCTTGGCGCGCAGAAGTTCGCGGGCGATGTCCTCGTCCAGCGGGGCGTCGGGCAGCATGATCAGCATGGTGGCGCCGTGGCTGCGCGCAACCCCCAGCGGATCGTACGAGGGGCCAAGGCACGGCCCGGCGTCGGCGTCCATGTCGCCTTCGCCCACGTAGCCCAGGATTTCGGCGTGGGGCATGCTTTGCGCCAGCAGGCTGCGCACCTTGCCCGCGCGGTCCACGCCCACCAGCACCACGCGCTGCCGGGTGACGAACCGCTTGCCGATGCGGTGCCACACCACGCGCCAGACCAGGCACAGGGCCACCACCAGCACCAGCAGCAGCACGAAGGTGGCCCGGTCGAAGCGCCAACTTTCGAACGAATAGAACATGAAGCCGGTGGCGATGACCCCCAGCACGGATGCCACGCCCACGCGGGCCACGGAATCGCGAAAGTCTTCCTCGCCCACCGAGTAGCAGTCCAGCACGTAGAACGAGAGCAGGAAGAAGAAGGTGGTGAAGAACGAGGCGCCCGTGTAGTCCACGAGCACGCTGTATTCGTCGGGCAGCATGGTTTCGCCGACCACGTACAGCGCGATGAGGATGCACAGGGCATCCAGCAGACGGAACAGGCTGTTGCGGATATTGTCGTTCACGCATTCCTCCCGGAATGGATGGGAAATCTTTCGTCGCTGGGGGCTGTTGCGCCCGTGCTGAGTACAGGGCTGTTTCCGGATTCGGACCTGACGGGCGAAAGGACAATTTGGAGACAGTCCCTACGCCAGGCGCATAACCCGCAGGATATGCTCGCTCACCTTGTCGGCGTCGAACTCGGTTTCCGCCAGCCGCCGCCCGGCCTGCCCCATGCGGGCGATCAGGTTGCGGTCGGCAATGAACCGTTCCATGGCGGCGGCCAGCGCCTCGGGGTCGCGCAGGGGCACGCGGAAGCCGTTCACCCCGTCCTCCACCACCTCGCGGCAGCCGGGGGCATCGGTGACCACGGCGGCGCGGCCCATGCTCATGCCTTCCATCACCGAGCAGGGGGTGCCTTCGCGCCACGAGGGCAGCACCACCACGCTGGCGTCGGCCACGTACGGTCGCACGTCGCGGGTCTGGCCAAGATATTCGATGATTCCTTCGCGCGTCCAGCCTTCCACCTCGGCAAGGGGCACGCTGCCCGGTCCGGTTTCCGGCGGGCCCAGCACGCGAAAGCGGGCGTCGGGGTGTTTCGCCTTCAGCAGGCGCGCGGCCCCGGCGTATTCGCGCAGGCCCTTGGCCTCCAGCAGGCGGCCCACCAGCAGGAACGTGGGCGGGTCCAGCACCGGCTCTGCCTGGGCGAAGTGGTCCAGCGCAACCCCGGTGCCCCGGCACATGGCCACGGACGTGCCGTGCGGAATGATATGGTTGTCCTCGAACACCCGGCGGTCCTCCATGTTCTGGAAGAACACCGTGCGCACGCACGAAAGGGCAATGCGGTAGAGCAGGGCGGCCACCTTGGTCAGCACGCGCTTGACCGGGGTATCCGCCTCGAACATGTAGCCAAGCCCGGTGATCATGGCGAAGCGGGCGGGCACGCGCGCCAGCGCCGCCGCCGTGGCCCCGTAGATGACCGGCTTGATGGTGAAGCAGAAGGCCACGTCGGGCCGTTCCTGCCGAAAGACGCGGTACAGCGTGGTGAAGGTGGCGGCATCGCGCACGGGGTTCAGCCCCTTGCGGTCCAGGGGATAGCCCGCCACGCGCGCCCCCATGGCCTCGAGCGCGGCGCGGCCTTCGACGTCGGTGTCGGCGTCGGGCACGATGCACAGCACCTCGTGCCCCAGTGAACGGAGCCTGCGGATGAGCACGCTCCAGAAATTGACCATGGCCCGGGCCTGATTGCCCAGAATGGCGACCTTCATCTTATGCCTCGCTGGCTGCGCGCCCTGTCACGGTGGTCATGTCTGTCGTACAGGAGGGGCCGGACGCTGGTCCCGGCAGGGTGCCGGGGTGGTGTTGCCCCGCCCTTGGCGCACGGGGCGCGGGGGGCGGAAGAACGCGCACCTTGTAACAGGTGGGCAGCACGCTGAAAAGGGGGCCGCACGGCGGGCAGCCGGGCGGCGTTTACGGGCCAGGCGGACCGGACGTGCGCCCGATGTGAACCCGACGTGCGCCCAATGTGCGCCCAATGTGCGTCAGACACGCGGGAAGCGGCGGGGGTTTGCCCCGAGCGTCGGCATCCCGCCGCCATGCACGTACCGGAGGAAACTCATTCACGTTTCGTGCCGCACCGCGCGCCACCCCGTCGCCTCTTTACAGGGTGTGGCGTTGGGGGTAGAAGCGCGCACGTTGGGGTGGTGCGCGGCGAACCCCACCGCAAGGCCGTACCGTCAGCACGCCGCCGGGCATGTGCGCCTTCGCGCAACGTTCGCGCGGGGGCCTCGACGCCCTTCATCCCGTTGGCCCCTGCCCCATCATCTTTTGACGCGGCACTCCGGCGCACGTACAATAATCACTCTATCCGAAACCGCCACTCCCTTGGGAGGAACCTCCATCATGACCCGTTATACCGCCCTGCTGCAGGAACTGGAAGCCGCCCCCCGCACCTGGCTCGTCACCGGGGTTGCCGGCTTCATCGGCTCGAACCTGCTGGAAACGCTGCTGCTGCACGGCCAGAAGGTGGTGGGGCTGGACAACTTTGCCACCGGCTACCAGCGCAATCTGGACATGGTGCGCGAAATCGTGGGTGCGGACCTGTGGCGCAACTTCCGCTTCAAGGAAGGCGACATTCGCAACCTGGACCACTGCCGCGAAGTGTGCGAGGGCGTGGACCACGTGCTGCACCAGGCGGCCTTGGGCTCGGTGCCGCGCTCCATCGAAGACCCCATCCTGGCCAACGAAAGCAATATTTCGGGTTTCGTGAACATGATGGTGGCCGCCCGCGACGCCAAGGTGAAGACCTTCGTCTACGCCGCGTCCAGCTCCACCTACGGCGACGAACCCACCCTGCCCAAGGTCGAGGACAAGATCGGCAAGCCGTTGTCGCCCTACGCGGTGACCAAGTACGTCAATGAATTGTACGCCGACGTGTTCGCCACCTGCTACGGCATGAAGGCCATCGGCCTGCGCTACTTCAACGTGTTCGGCAAGCGGCAGGACCCCTTCGGCGCGTACGCCGCGGTCATTCCGCAGTGGTTCGCCTCGCTGCTGCGCGGCGAGACGGTGTTCATCAATGGCGACGGCGAGACCAGCCGCGACTTCTGCTACATCGACAACTGCGTGCAGGCCAACCTGCTGGCCGCCACCGCCACCGACGAGGCGGCCCTGAACACGGTGTACAACGTGGCCTTTGGCGAACGCACCGACCTGAACCAGTTGTTCGACCTGATCCGCGAGGAAGTCAGCCGCCACAAGCCGGAAGCCGCCACGGCCAGGCCGGAGCATCGCGAATTCCGCTTTGGCGACGTGCGCCATTCGCTGGCCGACATCAGCCGCGCCCACACCCGGCTGGGGTACAAGCCGGTGTACAGCGTGCGTCAGGGGCTGCGCCTGTCCGGCGACTGGTACGCCGCCAACCTGAAGTAGACGCGGCGCGCGGACTGCCCCGCGCAGCCTGCAATGATCGCATTGCCCGTTCCGCCCCGCCGCAGCCACTGCGGCGGGGCGTCGTGCGTGGGGTGCCCGCTGGTGACCGGCTACCGGACGGCGCACGGATCCGGGGACTTGCCAAGTCCGGCCCGGAGGAGTATTTGGCGAAACATGCAAATGATCGCATCGCAACGCCCCGCCGCCCACCGCAGGCTCATCGAGGCCCAGGCCGAAATCTTCAAGGCCCTGGGCCACCCCAGCCGTCTGCTGATGGTCGAGGAACTGACGCGCGGCGAGCGCTGCGTGTGCGAGTTGCAGGCGCTGGTGGGCTCGGATGTGTCCACGGTGTCCAAGCACCTGTCCATTCTCAAGGGGGCGGGCGTAGTGCGCGACGAGAAGCGCGGCGCCAATGTGTACTACTCGCTGGTGCTCGGGTGCGTGCGGTCCTTTCTGGAATGCACGGGGCGGCACATCGACCAGGCCGCCCAGGATTTGTCCCAGGATCTTGCCCGTCTGGCCGCTTTGCGGTCCGGAACATAACGCCGCGCGCGCCGATGTCGCCGCCGTGGCGTCCGCTTTTTTTTATGGCAACACTTGCACATTTAGCCAAATAAGCAAGCTTGGTGGCGGGCACGCAGGTGCCCCTCACCGAGCGCAAGGGAACGCGATAATGACCAACGGACACGGTAATGACGGCAAGGATACGGGGGCGTTCGCAGCACCCACGAATACGTCAGCGGACACGTCGGCGAACACATCGGCGGACACGCGGGACGGGCAGGGGATGCCATCCGGCGCGGCGGGGGGCACATCCGGGTGCGCCTGCATGGCGGGCAAGGGTGCGGCCCCTGGTGTTCGCGCGACAGGATTGCAGCCGCTGCAACCGGTTGCGCCACAGGGGGCGCCTTCCGGCGGCGGGTGTGGCTGTACGTCTGCGCCCGGCCCGTCTTCTCAGTCCGGCATGTCCGCCACGTCCGCCATGTCCGCCACGTCCGGGGAGTCTGGCCCGCCTGGTCCGCCTGGCCCGTCCGGTCCCTTGTTGACGCCTCTGGCACCCCTGTCCGGGGGTACTTCCGCTGCCGGTGGCGGCTGTGCCTGTGCCGCCCCTGCCGCGTCCGTACACTCCCCGGACCTGTCGCCACAGCAGGAGCGTGCCGGACTGCTGCGCCGCCTGGCCATCATGTCCGCGTGCCTGGTGGCGTGGTGGGCGGTGTACCTGAATCTGCCCGCCGCCTCGCGGGCGCTGACCTACGGCGTGCTGGGACTGGCGCCCGGCTCGCATCTGGGCGAGGCGGTGGAATTTTTCCTGTATGACACACCCAAGGTGCTCATGCTGCTTTCGCTGGTGGTGTTCGGCATCGGGATGGTGCGTTCGTTCTTCACCCCGCAGCGCACCCGCCGCCTGCTGGCCGGGCGTGGCGAGGCGGTGGGCAACGTGCTGGCCGCCCTGCTGGGCATCGTCACCCCGTTCTGCTCCTGTTCGGCGGTGCCGCTGTTCATCGGCTTCGTCTCCGCCGGGGTGCCGCTGGGGGTGACCTTTTCGTTCCTGGTGTCCGCGCCCATGATCAACGAGATCGCCGTGGTCATGCTGTACGGCCTGCTGGGCTGGAAGGTGGCTGCCCTGTACGCGGGCACGGGCCTTGCCATCGCCATCGTTTCCGGGTGGGTCATCGGGCGGCTGGGCATGGAGCGCCACATCGAAGGCTGGGTGTTGCAGGTGCGGGCCGATGCCGAGCAGCAGCATGACGCGGAGCTGTCCTGGTCGGGCCGCATCGACTACGGCGTGCAGGCCATGCGCGACATCGTGGGCAAGGTCTGGCCGTGGGTGGTGCTGGGCATCGCGGTGGGCGCGGGCATCCACGGGTACGTGCCGGAGGGCTTCATGGCCTCCATCATGGGCCGGGGGGCGTGGTGGGCGGTGCCGCTGGCCGTGGCCATCGGCATTCCCATGTACTCCAACGCGGCGGGCATGATTCCCGTGGTGCAGGCCCTGCTGGGCAAGGGGGCCGCGCTGGGCACGGTGCTGGCGTTCATGATGGCCGTCATCGCCCTGTCCCTGCCGGAGGCGGTGATGCTGCGCCGCGTGCTGAAGCCCCGGCTGGTGGCCGTGTTCTTCGGCGTGGTGGGCCTGGGCATCGTGCTGGTGGGATATCTGTTCAACGCCCTGGTCTGAGTTGGCGGGCCTGGCGGAACCAGTCCGGCCCGTTTCGGCTCTTCCTGAAGAGTGCTGGCCAGTTCTTGTCGCCCCAGATCAGACGGGATCGGGCCTGAACGGGCGGCATCCGGCGCCAAGGCATTTTTCCTTGGCGCCGCCGGAAAAACGCTGACGGTCGCATGGCACTCCCCCGGGGAAGTGCCATGCGACCGTACTGCGTTTCCGCTCCCTCTCGCCGCCTGAGCGTTGGCAGAATGACGGCGAAAGGTGATTTTCCGGCCCCTAGCGCCAGCATCGGGGCCGGAAAATCGTATGGGGAGGGGAGTATCTTGCCGATGCCTGCCGCGCGAAGCGGCCAGCGCCTCGGCTACCCGAGCAGGGCGTACATCTCGCGGGCGTCGGCGTGGTCGGGCACGCGGTCGAGAATGGTCTCGAGCTCGGCCCGCGCCTCGTCCTTGCGGCCAAGGGAGATCAGGCACCCGGCCAGCGAGAAGCGTACGTTGTCCTTATCGGGGGAAAGTTCCAGGAAGGCCCGCAGGTGGGCCACCACTTCGTCGATGCGCCCAAGGTGGTAGCCAAGGCGCAGCACGCCGTTCATGGCCACCAGGTTGCCGGGGTTCATGCCCAGCGCGGCCACGAAGTGGTCGAAGGCCTCTGCGTGCGCGCCGGTTTCCATTTCCACCAGGCCCATGCCCGCCAGCGACTTGTCGGTGGCTTCGATGTTGGCGGCCTTGCGGTACAGTACCAGGGCGGCTTCAAGGTTGCCGCGCTGCACGGCGATGGTGGCGAGCCCGAGGTACGGATCCGGATGCACGCCGTTGCTGCCGGCGGCCTTGCGGTAGTACTCCTCGGCCTTTTCCAGGTCACCCATGAAAAGGTAGCACTCGCCCAGTTCCTTGTTGATTTCGTAATCGAGATGGTTGCTCATGTTCTCCCCTCCATGCCGTAAGGCATTGCGCTTCTGGGTCGCCCCGCGCTGCGCGGGGCGGGCGCCTTGTCCGGCGCCGGAGCGGTTCGCCTGTCGGTTTCGCGAACGCTCACGGGAAAGCTGTGCCCATGCCCTCCGCTTAGCACGATGCGTGCCATTGCTGGCTGCGGAGTTGTCGTGAGCACAGCGAACCTAGCAAGCCGCATGCCACACCATTTTGACGGGTTGGCGGGCTATAGGCAACCCATGAATATATAAGTTGTATTTGTAATCGTTAAGCTGGGCGGCAGTCACCTCCGCATGCCGTGCGCGCCATCTGCCCAGGCACAAAGCGCCGGTTTGCCGTCCCTCCGCCATGCTCCTGTCCGGTACGGGGGGGCAAATCCTGCCGCCACGACCCCATGCCCCGCATGACAGCAACGCCGCCCGACCATCCGCGTGATGGCCGGGCGGCGTCGTCATTCCGGCGGGTGCGGTACGTGCGAAACAACGTTTTTTGTATGTAGTTATTTGAAATTAAAAAGATTCATGGTGCTGGAACAGCTCTTGCTGAACCGGGGGTGCATCCACGGGCCGCACGTCGGTCACCACCCCCCCTGGCGGTTCAGCCCCAGGGGCGAAAAGGGGAGGAATCCCGCATGAAAAGCCTTTACGAACCGCATGTGAACCTTGTCGGCAAGGTCATGGACATGCAGCTCCAGCGTCAGAATGTCGTCATGAGCAACATCGCCAACGTCCGGACGCCCGGCTACAAGCCGCGCGAACTGGAGTTCGAGAAGCAGTTGCAGGCGGCGCTGGGGCTGGACGCCAAGGGGCGGATGACCCGCACCGAGCAGAGCCACATGCCCTCCGAGTTCAGCCCCGACGGTTTCAACGCCGACTGGGAAAAGGCGGCCAAGCCGCGCATCATCCATGGCGAAGACCGCGTGAACCTGGACAAGGAAATGGCCAAGATGGCCAAGAATTCCCTGCATTACACCGCCCTTTCCACCGTCATTCGCGGCAACCTCGAGGGCGTCAAGAACATCATACAGGAAGGGCAGAAGTAATGGACTTCATGACTGCCATTGATATCGGCGCTTCCGCACTCAATGCGGAACGCACGAACATGAACATCATTTCCATGAACCTGGCCAACGTGAAGACCACCCGCACCGAGGACGGGGGGCCCTACCGGCGCAAGACCACCATCATGGCGGCCCAGGACGTGGACGACCCCTTCTCCAAGCATATGAAGGGCGCCCTGGACCGCGAGCTGAAAGGCGTGCGCGTGATGCACGTGGCCACCGACTCGCGCCCCCTGAAGCGCGTGTACGAGCCCGGCCACCCGGACGCGGACCAGGACGGCTTCGTCGCCTACCCGGACATCAACGTGGTGGAGGAAATGGCCAGCCTGATGACCGCCCAGCGCGGCTACGAGGCCAACGTGACCACCATCGACACCGTGAAGGCCATGTATACCAAGGCCTTGGAAATCAGCCGCTAGGCAGCGGGGAGACACGGCCATGAGCATCCAGGCAGTAGGACTGAAGGCGTATTCCAACGCCCTCGGCAATTTCATGAAGGCCGAACAGGCCACCCGCACCACCCCCGCGTCCACGGCCTCGGGCGTTCAGGCCAAGACGTTCACCAACACGCTCTCCGAGTCGCTGACCAAGGTCAACGACATGCAGACCGAAAAGGCCAGCATGATCCAGGCCTTCGCCTCCGGCGAAACCCAGAACGTGCACGAACTGATGATCACCCTGCAAAAGGCCGGGCTTGCCGTGAACATGACCTCCGCCGTGCGGAATAAGGTCATGGAGGCGTATAAGGAACTCAGTCGCATCCAATTCTAGCGATCTGCCGACCTTCCGCCCTGCGGCGTCGTCAGGCATCGTTTTTTACTCCGGTCACGTACGAGAAAAGTACGCTCCCTTCGTAAAAAGCTCGCCTTCCTCGCCGCAGAACGGAAATCCGGCAGATCGGGACGCCCGGCAGACGACGGGAATCATCCGAATGCCCCGGCGGGGTGCCTCCCGCCGGAGAACGAGAATCCGACCACGCCAAGCGCTCGGCAGGCGACGGGAATCACCCGAATGCCCCCGAATGTTTGTCCCGGCCTTTCCTGAGACTGCACACACGGCTTACAGCATCACGACCACTCGCCAGAGACGCCCCCGGAGGAAGAACACATGGCTCCCGCTCTCGCAGACGTCATCCAGAAGGCCAAGGGCTTCTGGGAACGCATCTCCATCTCGCAGCGCATCTTCATCGCCGGCATGGCCGTGGCGGTGGTGGCCGTGTTCTTCGGCCTGGTGTTCTGGATCAACCGTCCCGACTACCGGGTGCTGTACTCCAACCTGTCGCCCGAGGACGCCAGCCGCGTGGTCAAGCTGTTGCAGGCCGACAAGGTGGCCTACAAGCTGGAGGGCGGCGGCTCTTCCATCACCGTGCCCGCCGACAAGGTGTACGACCTGCGGCTGAAGGTGGCCGGTGAAGGCAACCTGGTGGGCCAGGGCATCGGCTTCGAGATTTTCGACCAGGTAAAGGTGGGCCAGACCGACTTCGTCCAGAAGATCAACTACCAGCGGGCCCTGCAAGGCGAACTTTCGCGCACCATCTCGGAATTTCCCAACGTGGAAAGCGCGCGCGTGCACCTGGTCATTCCGCATCGCAGCCTGTTCATCGAAGAACAGCAGAAGCCGTCCGTCTCGGTGGTGCTGAAGCTGCGCGACAGCACCAAGAAGCTGGAACCCAAGGACGTGCAGGCCATCGTCAACCTGGTGGTCATGGCCGTGGAAGGGCTGGACAAGTACAAGGTGTCCATTGCCGATACCACCGGCAAGATCCTGTACGCCCCAGACGAGGACGGCAGCATCAACGGCATGACCACCACCCAGCTCGACCACAAGCTGCGCATGCAGCAGACCCTTGAGCGGCGCATAGAAGAGCTGCTCTACCCGGTGCTGGGCGCGGGCAAGATCATCGCCAAGGTCAACGCCGACCTCGACTTCAGCCAGCGCACCATTCGCAAGGAACTGTACGACCCGGAAAAGACCGTGGTGCGCAGCGAACAGCGCAGCGAAGAATCGCAGCGCGGCCGCTCCAACCTCGAGGCCGGATCGCCCGACGCCAACTTCCGGGGCGATTCGCCCACGGGGGGGGCCTCCACCCAGGAAGGCAACCGCGAAAGCCGCACCACCAACTACGAGATCAACAAGGAAGAGCAGAACATCGTGGCCCAGGTGGGTGATATCTCCCGCCTGACCGTTGCGGTGATCGTGGACGGCACGTATGAGAAGGGGGCGGACGGCCAGTGGACCTTCGTGCCCCGCAAGGCTGAAGATGTCGAACGCATCCGCCAGTTGGTGGCAAATGCCGTGGGCTACGAGCGCTCGCGCGGTGACACCATCGAGGTAAGCAGCATTTCGTTCGGCGGGCCGGACGTGCAGCAGGAATCGAGCCTTGCCCAACTGGTCATGGACTACGCCCTGCGCCTCGGCAAGCCGCTGCTCAACGCCCTGCTGGTCTTCCTGTTCCTGGTGCTGGTGGTGCGCCCGGTGGTGCTCGCCATGATCCGTCCCCGCGTGGAGGGAGAGATGATCGAAGGGTTGGAAGGTCTGCCCGAAGGTGAAGAGCGCCTTGCGCTCATCGAGGGTGACGAGGAAATGGACGCGCTGGACGCGTTGAAGAAGATCGAGGACATCAAGGCTCACGCCCTGCAGATGGCCGAACAGAACATGGATCAGGCCGTGAGCATCATCAGGAGCTGGTTGAAGCATGGCGACGGAACAAAGGTTGGAGCAGCTTAAGGGGCCCCAGAAGACGGCGATCCTGCTTCTCGCCCTGGGCGACAAGTTTACCGCCGAAATCTTCAAGCGCATGGAGCGGCAGGAAATCGCCGCCGTCTCCAAAGCCATCGTGGAGCTGGAGACCGTGCCCAAGGAACTGGTGGAGGACGTCCTGCGCGAATTCCACCACGCCCTGGTCACCGGCCAGGACATGATCTCCGGCGGTGCCGAGGCCGTGAAGCGCATGCTCATGAAGAACCTGGACAGCGAGACCGCCAAGTACATCATGGACTCGCTGAACCTCGACTCCGGCCCTGCGCCGTTCCGCGAGTTGGGCAACGTCAGCCCGCGCCTGCTGGCCCAGATACTGCGCAACGAACACCCGCAGACCCTGGCGCTGATCCTGGGGCACATGCACCCGGAAAAAGCCGCGGAGCTGTTGACCAACCTGCCTGCCGGCGTGCGCCCCGAGGTGCTCATGCGCCTTGCCCGGCTGGAAGCCGTGCCCGAAGACATGCTGATGGAAGTGGACAAGGTGTTGCAAAGCCAGCTCATCGCCATGGGCGGCAAGGAAGGCAAGAAGGTGGGCGGCGTGCCCTCCGTGGCCGAAATCCTCAACGCCGTGGACCGCGCCACCGAAGAAGAAGTGCTGGCCGAAATCGAGGAAGAATCCTCGCAGATGGCCGAAGACATCCGCAACCTCATGTTCGTGTTCGAGGACGTGAAGGCGCTGGACGACCGGGGCATCCGCGAACTGCTCAAGGAACTTTCCAACGAGGATCTGACCATGGCCCTGCGCGGCGCCTCCGAGGATCTGCGCGAGAAGTTCTTCAAGAACATGTCGGAACGCGCGGCCACCATGATCCGCGAAGATCTCGAGATCATGGGCCCCACGCGCCTGTCCGACGTGGAAGGCGCGCAGCAGAACGTCGTGAAGACGGTGCGCAGACTGGAAACCGAGGGCCGCATCATCGTGGGCCGCGGAGGCGGAGATGTCTTCGTCTGATTCCGGCAAGCCGGAACGGTGGGGCACCATCTTCATGGGGCCCACCCCCTTCTCCGAGACCACCCTGACCGGCATGGAGGGCGCCAACCCGCGCCCGTTGTGGGACGAGTCCACCGAAGAGGAATACATGGCGCGCGTGCGCGCCAAGGCGGAAGCCAGGGCGCGCGAGGTGCTGGACAAGGCCGCCGACGTGCTGGCCCAGGCCCGCGCCGAGGCCGAGGTGCTGCGTGCCGCCGCCCACGAGCAGGGTCGCAACGACGGCTACGCCGAGGGCATGGCCCAGGCCCAGCACGAACTGGACGAGTTTCGCGCGGCCATGGGCGAATCGGTGTCCGCCGTGCTTTCCGCTATCCAAGGGCAGTGCTCGTCAATCTTTGCCGCGTGGCGCGGTGACCTGGTGGACCTGATGCGCGCGGCGGTGGAACGCAGCGTGGGCCTGGTGGTGGACGCGGAACGCGCCGCCGTGCTGGAAACGCTGTTCGTGAAGTCGGTGCAGGCGCTGGAGCACCGCCGAACCCTCACCGTGCGCGTGAACCCGGAGGACGAACCGGCCGTGTCCGACATCATCGCCGCCACCAAGGACCGCTTTCCCGGCCTGGAGGCCTGGAGCGTGCGCGGCGATGCCGGCATCGACCCCGGCGGCATGGTGGTGGAAAGTCGCGACGGCATGGTGGACAACACCATCGAAACGCGCCGCCGGATCATCGAGGACGTGCTGGCCGGGCTGACCCTGCCCGAGGATCGCCCATGATCCTGTCCGCCCTGTCCGCCCTGTCCGACCTGTCCGAACCGTTGCCTGGGGATCGCTCGTGACCTCGCCAGACAGCCCGCACGACAGCCGCCTGTCCGGGCTCGATCCTGCCGCCTGCCTGCGCCTGCTGGGCGAGGTGCAGGCCATGCAGACCTACGGCAAGGTCACCAAGGTGGTGGGCCTGGTTGCCGAAGGCTGCGGCATAAAGGCCCCGCTGGGCGCGGTGTGCCACATGCTGCCCGAAGGGTGCGATTCCGGCCTTGCGGGCGGCGCCGGGCGGCAAGGGGCCGCGCCGGACCCCGCGACATGCGAAGGCATTGCCGCCGAGGTGGTGGGCTTTCGCGACGGCAGCCTGCTGTTCATGCCCTATGGCGACCTGCGCGGCATCCGCCCCGGCAGTCTCATCCGCAACACCAGCCTGCCCCCCGTTTTTCCCGTGGGCGATGCCCTGCTGGGCCGCGCCTTCGACGCCTTTGGCGCGCCGCTGGACAGCGGCGTCCACGTGGCCACCAGCGGCGTGGCCCCCCTGTACGCCTCGCCCCCCAACCCGCTGGCCCGGCCCCGCATTTCCGACCCGCTGGACGTGGGCGTGCGCGTCATCAACAGCCTGCTCACCCTGGGCAAGGGGCAGCGCGTGGGCATCATGGCCGGGTCGGGCGTCGGCAAATCGACGCTCATGGGCATGATGGCCCGGTACACCGTGGCCGACGTGAACGTCATCGGCCTCATCGGCGAACGCGGCCGCGAGGTGGTGGAGTTCATGGAAAAGGACCTGGGGCCGGAAGGCATGGCCCGGTCCGTGGTCATAGTGGCCACGTCCGACCAGTCGCCCCTGGTGCGCATGCGCGCCGCCTATGCCGCCACCGCCGTGGCCGAACATTTCCGCGACCAGGGCAAGGACGTGCTGCTGATGATGGATTCGGTGACGCGCTTCGCCATGGCCGCGCGCGAGGTGGGACTGGCCGTGGGTGAACCGCCCACGACCAAGGGGTACACCCCCACCGTGTTCGCCCAGCTGCCCAAGCTGCTGGAACGCGCGGGCCGCAGCGAAAAGGGCACCATCACCGGCATCTACACCGTGCTCGTGGACGGTGACGACTTCAACGAACCCATCGCCGACGCGGTGCGCTCCATCCTGGACGGGCACATCGTGCTTACCCGCGACCTGGCCGACATGGGCCATTTTCCCGCCATCGACGTGCTGCGCTCCATCAGCCGACTGCGCAGCGACATCTGCGCCAAGAACGTGGTGGACGCGGGCCGCGTGATCACCCGGCACCTGGCCACCTTCCGCAAGGCCGAGGACATGATCAACATCGGTGCCTACGCACAGGGCAGCAACCCGGACATCGACAAGGCCATCGCCATGAACGGTCCCATCAATGCCTTTCTGCGCCAGGACGTGACCGATGCCGCGCCGCTGGCCGATTCGTTCGCGCAGTTGCAAGGGTTGGCCGCTGGGTAGGGGGCAGTCTCCAAATTGTCCTTTCGCCCGTTGGCGTCCGACCCGAAGGGCGCGAAGCGTGGCCGTTGGGCGAGCTTGCGAGCCCTACGGCCATCGTGCGCAACGCGGTCAAACTTCGCCTGCCATAGCTCTGCTGTCCTTATCCGTAAGACTCGCGCTACGCGCTCGCCTAACGGCTAAGGCTCGGTCGAATACGATAAGAGTATGCGTTGCTGTCCTCATCCGTAGTGCTCGAAGACTCGCAAACGGCTGAGGCACTCCCTCATGGCAGGCTCGTTTTCCTCGCCAACGAACGAAATGCCTGCTTTGGAGCCCCCCTGAGCGCAAGACAGTTGCTTTGATTTTCCCAAAAAAAGCGGGCGGGGCAGCAATGTCCCGCCCGTTGGCGTTCTGAGGGGGAATTCGGCGTGGTGCGCAGGGGGCGGGTGGCCCGGGGTCACGCGGGCCGTCGCTGCCCGGTGGCCAGCCGCCACGCCCACACCGCCGCGTATCCGGCAAGCAGCCCCACCAGCCAGCCGCCCAGCACGTCGGAAGGGTAGTGCTTGCCAAGGTAGAGGCGCGAATAGCCCACCACCAGCGGCAGCAGGAAGGTCAGGTGCAGGAGGCGTGACGCGGGGCGCGGGGAGGCCGCGTCCGGACCGGCTGGTGAGGCCGGGGCGCCGTTCCCGCGTCGGGCGGCGCAGGCCGCGCCCAGGCCCGGCAGCAGGGCGTACAGGGCCACGGCCACGGCCATGGTGTTGGCCGCATGGGCCGAAACGAAGGAGTCGCCCTTGTTCTTGCGCTGTTCGAAGTCTGCGGGGTTCTGTTTCCACTCCCCGCCGTCGCGGTAGTGCACCAGCGGCAGGGCCTTCAGCGGGCGCACCCGGTCGGTGGTCTTCTTGAACACGTTGCTGGATGCATCGGCCAGCCCGGCGGCAATGCCCACCACCAGCAGCAGGGCCAGCAGTGGCCGCAGTCCGGCCTTGCCGGTGCGGACCAGGTACAGGGCCGCGCAGGCGGCAATGGCCACCCACAGCAGCAGGGTGCTGGAGACGAGCGGCATCAGCAGGTCGAGCGCCGTGTTGCGCCAGTCCACGTTGACGCGCAGCAGCCACTCGATGTCCCACGGGAAAGGGGTGTCGAAGATGTGCAGCATGGGGTGTGAGGAAAGAGTGTGAACCGGGCCGGGTGCCCCGGCCACGAGGGCGAAGCGGGCGTGCCTAGTTGAGGATGTAGCGCATGGGATTGACGCACACCCCGTTCAGGCGCACCTCGTAGTGCAGGTGCGGGCCGGTGCTGCGCCCGGAGTTGCCGATGTAGCCGACCAGGTCGCCCCGGTTGATGGTCTGGCCTTCCTTCAGCACGAAGCGCTGCATGTGCGCGTAGCGGGTGGAAAGCCCCCCGCCGTGTTGCAGCACCACGCAGTTGCCGTAGGCGCCGTCCACCCCGGCAAGGGTCACGGTGCCGCGCGCGGGGGCGTAGATGGGCGTGCCGGGACGATTGATGACGTCGATGCCCTTGTGGAATTCGCCCTTGCCGGTAAACGGCGAGACGCGCATGCCGAAGGTGGAGGAAATGTAGCCGTCGGCGGGCCAGATGGAGGGGGTGGCGGCCAGCACCTCGCGGTTGTCACGCAGGGCGCGCACCAGTTCCTGCTGGCGTACCTCTTCCAGCCGCACGTCGGTGGAAAGCTGCTGCAGGAAGCTGTGCATCTTGCGGGCCAGCAATTCCTGGCGGTGCAGGGGCAGGTAGCTCTTGGAAAAATCCTCCGAGCGCGCACCGCCCATGGATGCGGCCTCCCCGGCGTCCTTCTCCATGTTCATCATCAGGCGCAGCTTGGAGTCGAACTGCTGCACGCGCGAAAGGTCGGCCTGCAGGGTGCGCACCTTGCCCACCATGTTCAGCATCTGTCCGTTCTGCTCTTCCACCGTGCGCTCGGCCTCGGCCAGGCGGCGCTGTAGCGCCAGGTTGTCGGAGTAGAAGCCCCACAGCCACACGTTCGCTCCGGCCAGCGCCAGCACAAGGCTTACCGCGACGAAACCGAACCACCCGCGCATGCGCAGGTTGCGGTGGGCGCCGTCGCGCTCCTTGAGGATGACGATGTGGTACTTGCCGAGCAGCATGTGTCGGATGTTGTCCCTGGTTACAAGGGGAGCCGGGGTTGCAGGGGGGCCGGGCGTGTGGGCGTGGGTGGGCCGCGCTGCGGCTGGCGTCAGGGCGTACCGAATGGTCTAGCGTTATTGGTCCGACGGTGTCAACCCGAGCTGCCAACGGATTAACCCATTGAAAATGTTTGCTTTCGCAAATTTGCTGCCCTTGCACAACTCCTTCACCTCGTCGGTCATCTCGCTGCGGCGCGAATCGAAGGCCGACGGGCAGGGGTTTGTCCACACCGGCAGGTTCCACTGCTTCACGGCGCGGGCGATGACCGGTTTTTCCACCAGCATCATGGGGCGGATGACCATCAACCTGCCGCCGAAGAACGCCTCTTTCATGGACATGCCGTCCACCCGCCCGGTCTGGACCAGGTTCATGAAGAAGGTGGTCACCAGGTCGTCGGCGTTGTGGCCGAAGGCCAGGTGGGTCAGCCCGTACTGCTTGCACAGTTCGAACAGCCGGGTGCGGCGCAGCTTTGCACAGTAGAAGCACGGCGAGTTGCGCAGGTTGGCGGGCGAATGGGCCACCGGGCCGTGGTCGGTGACCTCGATGTGCGCGGGCACGCCGTTGGCGCGCAGCCAGGGCAGCAGCGGGGCGTGGTTGTGCGGGTCGAAGCCGGGGTTCACGTGCAGGGCCATGATTTCGAACTTGAAGGGCACGATGCGCTGGCGCAGCTTCAGCACCTGCAACAGCACCCAGCTGTCCATGCCGCCGGAAACGGCCACGCCGATGCGCGCGCCGGGGTGGATCATGGCGGTCTGCTGCATCAGCTTGCCTGCGGCGGTGACGCACTGCTTCTGGGCGTAGGACAGTTTTTCGCGGGGCATGGAATTCTCCGTAAGTCGGGATGGCGGGGCGGACCGGGGAGACAGGGTGGACCGGTCGGCTGCGGGCGGCAAGAGCCGGCACGGAGCGGTGCATGGCGGGATGCCGACCCGCGCAAGGCAGGTCGCCGGGCCGCCCCCCGATACCCCGGCGCGGGGGCGGAAGCAACCGCTGACCCTTGCCGGTACGCAGGCGGCACGTGTCCGCATGCGCCGCGCAATGCCTTCCGTGGCCTGTCGCCCGGTCATCGCGTCAATGCGCCATCCAGAAGCAATCGCGCATCATTAGCATGGTGCCCGTCCGCGTCCTGCCCCTTCGCCACAAGGTGCTTGACGCGCCTTGACAGTGCGGGTATCTTGCGCAGCTTGGCGTAATGCGTCCGCATGTCGCCAGTGTGCCGCCCCCAATGTCGCCCCAATGTGGACCAGTGCCGGAAGTTCACCGCCGCCCGCCGGAAATCGCGCGGGGGGCTGGACAACCGGCCTTGCCGCATTACCTGAAAGAGGCGTTGCGCGCCCGTGCCGCACGCCCAATCCTTTCCGCAAGGAGCTCCCATGGCCCGCATTACCGTCGAAGACTGCCAGGAACGCGTCGATAACCGTTTCCTTCTCGTGCAGATGGCCATCAAGCGTGTGCATCAGTACCGTGAAGGGTACGAGGCACTGGTCGATTCGCGCAACAAGGAAGTGGTAACCGCCCTGCGCGAGATTGCCGCCGGCAAGGTGCTGCCCGATGAAGAGGCGCGCTACGTGGAGACCGAGGAAGACTTCCGGGCCGAATAGCCAGCCATGAGCCAGCGTGACTATTACGAGGTGCTCGGCGTAGCCCAGGACGCGTCGGAGGACGAGATCAAGCGGCAGTATCGCAAGCTTGCGCTCCAGTACCATCCCGACCGCAATCCGGACAATCCCGAGGCCGAACAGATGTTCAAGGAGGCCGCCGAGGCCTATGACGTGCTGCGCGACGCCGACAAGCGGGCGCGGTACGACCGCTTCGGGCATGCGGGCCTCAATGGCAACGGCGGCGGACATGGCTTCGCCAATGCCGACGACGTGTTCGCGCATTTCAGCGACATCTTCGGCGATCTTTTCGGCTTTGCCACCGGCTCGTCGCGCATGCGCGGTCCGCGTCCCCAGGCCGGGGCAGACCTGCGCTACAACCTGTCCATATCCTTCCGCCAGGCCGCCAAGGGCGACGAAGTCACCCTGCGCCTGCCCAAGAAGGTGGTCTGCGACGAGTGCAACGGTTCCGGCGCGGCAGCGGGCACCAAGCCAGAAACCTGCCGCCACTGTGGCGGCAGCGGGCAGATCCGCCAGAGCCAGGGCTTCTTCCAGATCGCCGTACCCTGTCCCGTGTGCCGGGGCGAAGGCCAGGTCATCCCCACTCCCTGCCCCAAGTGCAAGGGATCGGGCATTCTCCAGCAGGTGCGTGAACTGGCCGTGCGCATTCCCGCCGGGGTGGATACCGGCAACCGCCTGCGCCTGCGCGGCGAGGGCGAGCCGGGGCTGCATGGCGGCCCGCCCGGCGACCTGTACGTGGTCGTCAGCGTGGAGCAGGACAAGACCTTCCGCCGTCAGGGCCAGGACCTGGTGATCACCCACGAGATCAGCTTCGTGCAGGCCGCCCTTGGCGACCGCATCGAGGTGCCCACTCTGGACGATCCGGTGACCCTGGAAATTCCCAAGGGCACCCAGAGCGGCGAGGTGTTTCGCCTGACCGACCAGGGCCTGCCCTACCTTGGGCACCACCAGAAGGGCGACCTGCTGGTGGAGGTGCGCGTGCTGACGCCCGTCAACCTGACCAAGAAGCAGGAAGAACTGCTGCGCGAGTTCGCCAAGCTGGAAGAAGGCAAGCCCTTCGAGAAGGTCAAGAAGGTGGCGCGCAAGATAGGCAAGGCCATGGGCATGGAATAGGGGCTTGCAGACGCAAGCCCGGCCTTGCGCCCTGGTCTTGCCGCAGGTTTCTTTTTTCGCTGCATGTTTCGTCCGCCCCCGGTGTTCCGCCGGGGGCGGACGTCGTTTGCGGGTGGGGGCGGCTGTGCGCGGTGCCGGTTGATCACCCGCACAGCAATAGGGGTTTTGCCTACCTTTGAATGGGGGAATACCCATAAAACCCCCATAAGTCCCTCCCAGAATCTTGACGGCCCGCAAGGGACCGTGTCACTACACAACCAACCGGAACGCACGGTATCCGTGCACTTGGGCCGCTGGCGCACGCCTGCTGCCCCCTGGGTTCCCGTACCGGTCTGGCGCGGCCGCCGGAGTGCCATGCCCGCCCGCATCCCCCATTCGTGTCCGCAAGGAAGCACCCCGACATGAATCCAGTCCAGCCGTTCCCGCGTCACGCCCAAAGCCGTACCCCCGGCAGGGGTGAGGCACAGGCGCGGTGCGGGGCGCACGTCGCTGGACGGGAAACACCCGGTCTCGGCATGGCCGATTCGTGGCGGACGGTCCTGCTTGGGGCGGGGGTGTTGCTGATCGCGCTGTCCTGTCTTGCCGTCCCGTGCACGGTCCCCGCATTTGCGAAAGACGCGGCCCCTGCGCTTGTGAATGACGCGGCATGCCCTCCCTGTGCGTCGGCGCGGCCCCGGTGCCCGGCGTCCGCACAGTCCCCCTCCCAGCCGTTGGGGCTTGCGCAATGCATCGCCCTGGCCCTGCGCAACAACGCGGGGCCAGCGGCCGCGCGCGAGGGGCTGGCCATGGCCAAGGCCCAGCACCGCCAAGCCCTTTCGGCCTACTGGCCGCAGCTCACCGCATCTTCCTCCCAGACCCGGCTCGACCGCGACCTCATCTTCATCTATCCGGAAAATTCCTTCGACTACACCGTGGACATGGGCGGCGGCCCCATGACCATGCGCACCACCGTACCGGAGCAACGCATTCGCATTGCCGATCGCGACATCGGTGAATTTCGGGCGGACCTTGGCCTTCTGCTGTACGATGGTGGCCGCCGCGAAGCCCGCGTGCGCGAGGCCGAGGCCGGGCAGGCCGCCGCCGCCGGAGAGGCGCGCCTGACAAGCCTGCAACTGGTGCACGACGTGACCACCCGCTACTACGGTGTGGTTCTGGCGCGGGCGCTGCGCGACCTTGGCCGGGAAACGGTGCAACGGCTGGAGGCCAGCCGCGATGTGGCCGAGCATTTCTACAAGGGCGGCTCGCAACGGGTGCGCAAGACCGACTGGCTGCGCGCCCAGGTTGGCGTGCTGGGCCTGCGTTCGCTGCTGGCCGAACTGGACTCCAACGTGGAACTGGCGGAATCGGCCCTGGCCAATACCCTGGGGCTGCCGTGGGACGGCCGGGTGCGGGTGGCGGACACGGAATTGCCCGCCGCGCCTGAAACAGGCGACCTGGATGGCGCCGTGGCCGACGCCTACCGCCTGAACCTGGACCTGGCCCGCTTCGATGCCGGGGTGCGCGCGGCAGAGGCCCGGCTGGACGACGCCACCGGCGAATACCTGCCGGTGGTTTCGCTGTTCGGCTCCCTGTCCACGGTGACCAATGCCTACGACGGCGGGCTGGTGGCCGAGGGCGAACGTACGCACGGCGCGACGGGGCTGACCGTGGAGTTGCCGCTGTTCGAAGGTTTTCGCACCCAGGCGCGGGTGGAGGAAATGCGCGCCCGCCTGCGTCAGTTGGCCCACCAGCGCGTGTTGCTGCGCGAAGGCGTGGCCCTGCGCGTGAAGGACGCGGTGCTGCAAGAGCGCCGCGCGGCCCGGCAGGCCGCCATCGGTGCCGAAACCGAGGCCGTGGCCACGGAAAGCCGCGCCCTTACCGAGCGTGCCTACCGCGAAGGCCTGGTGGATACCCGCGAACTGCTGGAAACCCAGATTTACGAGGCCATGGTCCGCGCGGCGCGGCTGCGCGCCCTGTACGAGGCGCAGGCGGCCGCCGCCGCGCGCAATCTTGTGGCGGGCACCGAGATTCTCGAACAGCTGCGGGAGGTGGGCTATGGCGCCCGTGCGCTGCCCTGAGTCTTCCGCCCGCTCCATACGGTCTGGCCTGTCTGGCCGACATGTCAGGAAGCTGCTGCCCCTGCCTGCGCTGCTGATGCTGCTGTGCGCCATGGCCTGGGCCCGGCCCGTGCCTGCCGCCTCGGCGGAACTGCGCCTCGGGTACGTGGAATATTTCCTGCCCGGCGTGGACCGCAAGGACGTGGCCCTTGCCGTGCAGTTGTGGGCGCGCCGCTACGTGGAGACAGAGCGGGGCCTTGGCGTGCAACTGTCGGCTTACGGATCGCGGGCCGAAATTCGCGCGGCGCTGGTGGCGGGGCGACTGGACGTGGTGCACCTGCCCACCGTGGACTATCTGCTGCTGTCGCGCGAGATGGACCTGAAGCCCTTCGGTGTGCCCGTCACCGACGGCGAATACGGTGAGCGCTACGTGCTGCTGGTGCCCAAGGGGTCGGGTATCACCCGGCTCGGGCAATTGCGCGGCAAGCGGCTGCTGGTGCAGGCCATGTCCCTGGGGCCCGAAAGCCTGCCCGCGCGCTGGCTGGAGCGGCAACTGCGCGAGCAGGGGCTGCCCCCGACCGCGAAGCACTTCGTGTCCGTCGAGTACGAGGTACAGCCCTCGCGCGTGCTGCTGCCGGTGTTCTTTGGGCAGGCCCCGGCCTGCCTTGTCACCGAGCGGTCGTTGCGCACCATGACCGAGCTGAACCCCCAGATCGGGGAGCGCTTGGAGCGCATTGCCGTTTCGCAGCCGCTCGTAGATTTCGTGATGTGCCTTGCGCCGTCGGTGGACCCTTCGCTGGCGCCGCGCTACGCGGAACTGGGCCTGGGGCTTTCGGACAACCCGTGGGGCAGGCAGATGTTGCTGCTGCTGCAACTGGACGGCATCGCGCCGTTCCGGCCAGAGGCCATCGAACCCGCGCGTCGCCTGGTGGAACCATGAGCATGCCCCCGAACGATATCCCTGCGCTTGATCCGGCCATTGCCGGGGCTGCGCGCGGCGGGCCGCGTGTTCCGGCCACTGGCGCTGGCTCGGTGGCAGCGGCGGGCACGCATGGGCAGGCCGGGGTGAAGGCAGGGCGGCCAGATGTGCCGGGCATGCCAGATGTGCCGGACATGCCAGATATGTCGGACATGCCAGATATGGGGGACGGGCCCGGTGCGCCCGGTATGGCAGGTGCGTCACGCCCGTCCAGTCCATCCGGCCCGTCCAGTCCATCCAGTCCATCCGGCCCGGCTGGCCCGACTGGCCCGACTGGCCCGGCCCGCCCGCCGCGTCGCGGGTTCGGCATTGCCTTCAAGGCGGGTGTGTTGGCCTTTGTGGCGGGCGTGATGATCATTGCGGCCGTCCTTGGCATGATCATTCCGTACCAGCAGGGGGTATTGCGCCGGGGCATGGAATCGCAGGCCGACAAGCTGGCCTCTTCGGTGGCCGAGGTGGCCGCCAGCGCCCTGGCGGCGGAAGACTACGCCGCCCTTGTCGATCATTGCACCGGCGTGCTGCACCGGCAGTTGGGGCTGGAATACATCGTGGTCACCCGCGTGGACGGATCGTCGCTGGTCTTCCGGCGCGGTGGCTGGGGATTCCGGGCGGCACCGCATGCCCTTGCCGGCGCTGCCGCCCAGCCGGAACAACCCAGCGGTTTTCGGCGCGGGCTGCCCCCCGGCACGGATGCCCCGGCGGCAGACTGGAGCGCCCAGTGGCTGGGCGGCATGAGCGGGCAGGCGGGCGTCCTGGATTCCACGGACACCGCCGCTGACCCGAATGCTTCCGCCAGTCGCCCCGATGCGGCCAGTGCTCCCGGCCCGGCCAGTGCTCCGGATTTGACCGCCAAGGCCGCAACCGCCGACGGGCCGGAAGTATACCACCATCTGCTGCCCGTGGAACGGGCGGGCATTTCCATCTGCACCGTGGCCGTGGGGCTTGCCCTGGACGGCTACCGGGCGGAGCAGCGCGCCGCGTGGTGGCACATCGGCGCGCTGACGGCCATGGCCATGCTGGTGGCCCTGGCCACGGCGCTGCTGCTGTCGCGCACGGTGACCCGCACCGTGTTGCAACTGTCCGACTGGGTGCGCTCCATCGGTCCCGGCAACATGGGCCAGCGCATCCAGATACGTACCGGCGACGAACTGGAGGGGCTGGGCAGCGCCTTCAACGGCATGCTCGACCTGCTGGAGGCCTCGCAGCGAGAGCTGAACGAGGCCCACCGCGAACTGGAACGCCGCGTGCGCGACCGCACCGCCCAGCTGTGCGACGCCAACGCCAAGCTGCACCTGATGGGCGAGGTGTTCACCCACGCTGTGGAGGGCATCTTCATCACCGACAGCGCGGGCATGGTGGTGGCCGTCAACCCGGCCTTCGAGCGCATCACCGGCGTGGACGCGCAATCCATGGTGGGGCGTCTTTCCCCGACCCTGGGCATGGTGCCCGTGGGCGGCACGCGCAGCGTGTGGGACGAGATGCTGGAGCACGGATCGTGGATCGGCGAGACGCGTGGACCGCACCGCGACGGCTGGCAGATTCCGCAGTGGCTGAGCCTGGTGTCCATCCGCGACGAGGCCGGGGTGATCCTGAACTGCGTGGGGGTGTTCTCGGACATCACCGACATCAAGCAGAAGGAAGCGCAGATCACCCATCAGGCCAACCACGACGACCTGACCGGCCTGCCCAACCGCAAGCACATTTTCGAACTGCTGCGCGAGGCCATCGCCAAGGCATCCGTGCGCGGGCAGAAGCTGGCCGTGGTCTTCATCGACATGGACGGCTTCAAGTTCATCAACGATTCGTACGACCACGCCACCGGCGACCAGTTGCTGTGCGACGTGGCCCGGCGGCTGCGCGCGGCCCTGCGGCCCGGCGACATCCTGGGGCGGCTGGGCGGCGACGAATTCGTGGCGGCGGTGGGCGGCATCAGCGACAAGGGGCATCTGGACGGCATCATGCGGCGGCTGTTCGAAACCTTTGCCGAGCCGTTCGAGTACGGCGGCATGGGCTTTTCGGTCACGGCCAGCTTTGGCGTTTCGGTCTACCCCGACGACGGCGATTCGGCCAACGCCCTGCTGTCGCGCGCGGACATCGCCATGTACCGCGCGAAAGACATGGGCAAGAACGCCATTGCCCTGTTCTGCGAGGAACAGTGCCTGGAATTCACCCGGCGCTACCGCATGGACCAGGACATCAAGGCGGCCATTGCCGGGCGCGAGTTCCGGCTGGTGTACCAGCCCATCACCGACGCGCGCACCCTGCGGGTGCGCAAGGTGGAGGCGCTGCTGCGCTGGGAGCGCGACGGCACCGTGGTGGCCCCGCCTTCGGTGTTCATCCCCGTGGCTGAAAGTTCCAATTCCATCCGCGAGATAACCCGGCTGGTGGTGGAAATGGCCTGCGCCCAGCACGCCGCGTGGCGGCTGGAGGGGCTGACCCTGCCGGTGGCGGTGAACATTTCGTCGCGCTGCCTGAACAGCGATGAGACCATCAGCCACATCGCCGCGTGCCTGAACGCCTACGACGTGCCCCCGGACGCGCTGGAGGTGGAGATTACCGAAACCTCGCTGATGCAGAACTACGAGCGCGGCAACGCCATGCTGTGCACCCTGCGCGACCTTGGGGTGCGCGTTTCGCTGGACGACTTCGGCACCGGGTATTCGTCGTTGCAGTACCTTGCGCGCATGCCCATCCATGCCCTGAAGATAGACCGCACCTTCGTGCAGGAACTGCTGGACGAGGGCGGCAGCCTGGAGATCGTGGAAACCATCCTGGGGCTGGCGCGCAGCCTGCGCCTGGCCACGGTGGCCGAGGGAGTGGAGACGGCGGCCCAGCTTTCCGCCCTGCGCGGCATGGGGGTGGACTATCTGCAAGGCTACTGCCTTGCCCGGCCCCTGCCCGCCGACGACATCCTGACCCTGTGCCGCAGGGGGATGCGGCTGGTGCCCAAGGACGTGGAGGGGTAGAGCGCGCACGACGCGCCGTATCGGCCCAGTACCGGTCCAGTCCCGTCGAGTCCCGGTCCGGTTCCGCTCCAGTCCCGCAACCTGCGCTCGGGACTTTTCATGCCCGGCACGCCACTTCCGATTCCCGTGCCCTTTCCGACGGACGCCGCATTGGCGTCCGTCCTGTTTTGGGCTACAGCCAAGAAGGATGGAACCGCCAGCGCGGGGCCGCGCCAGCGCCATCCCTTTGCCCTGTTTCACGCCCGGCAGGAGGTTATCCCCATGTCTTCCGATACGCCCAAAACGCCCAATGCCCCTGAAGGCGATGCGCCCGACGTCCGGCTTGACGATATGCCCGACCCCCTCGACCCCCTCGACCCCCTCGACTATGACGAAGACGGCCCGGACCTGCCCAACACCGGGTGCGGCTGCGGGTGCGGCGCACCATCCGCGCTGGAATGCACCGGCGGCATGCACCATGCCGGACCGGAGCACGACGACGCGGAGGCCGCCTTCAGCCACATGACCGAGGACGGCAGCGTGACCATGGTGGACGTGGGCGCAAAAGCCCCCACCCAGCGCACCGCCATAGTGCGGGCCGTGGTGGAGGTGAACGAAAATACCCTGCACCTGCTGAAGCACCGCGCCCTGCCCAAGGGCGACGTGCTGACCACCGCCAAGATCGCGGGTATCATGGCGGCCAAGCGCACGGCGGACCTGATTCCCATGTGCCACCCGCTGGCCATCAGCTACGCCGACGTGCGCTTTGTGGTGGTGGACGCCCCCCCCTCCATCGAACTGGAGGCGGAGGTGCGCACCACCGGCCAGACCGGCGTGGAAATGGAAGCCATGGTCGCCGCGCAGGTGGCCGGGCTGACCATCTACGACATGTGCAAGGCCGTGCAGAAGGATATCGTGCTGCGCGACTGCCGCCTGGTGTTCAAGTCCGGCGGCAAGAGCGGCACGTTTCGGGCGGAGTAGGGGGAAGGGCGCGGGGGGCGGCTGTGGCGGCGTGCGCCATAGCCTGCGCGGTTACAGCATCACCGCTTCAAGCCCCTTGTGCTTGACGATGGCCAACAGGCGCAAGGCCGGGCCGCCTGGTTTCTTCACGCCGCGCTCCCAGTCGGAGACCAGGTTCTTCGAGACGTTCAGATAGCGGGCGAACACGGGCTGGGAAAGCCGGGCCTGTTCGCGGATATGCCGGATTTCTTCCGGAGTGATGCCGTCCACGGGGGCAAGGCAGGAATCGTCGAATTCCTTCATGGTGACCTTGTCGATCACGCCGTGCGCGTGCAGCGCCTCTGCCGTTTCGTGGACAGCCGCCAGCAGGTCGCTTTTGTATGTCTTGGTCATGATCTACTCCTGGCGAAGAACTTCCTGAAATGTTCCGGCCCGGACCTCGGCCTGCAACTGTTCGTCACTCATGGACAGCAGTATCTTTGCCAGTTTCTTGAGGCTGTCGCGTTCCTTCGCCGTGATGTTCCCGCGCTTTGACTTGGGATACCCGTAGACGAAAAAGGCCCGGTCTCCCCGCCGGAAACAGACGATAACCCGGTAGCCGCCGGATTTTCCTTCCCCCGGTCGGGCTACCCGCTGCTTGTACACACACCCGCCAAGGTCTGCGTCAAACTGCCCGGCATCCACGTCCGCCACCGCGTCATGCAGGGCTGTGCCAGTGATGCCCTGGGCATCCGCGAAGCGCGCGAACCAGGAGTTGGCGTAGATTTTCATGCGGTTCCTGCGGATGCGTGGCTGTGCGGACGCCATGGTCGGATAGCCAAGACATAGGTCACACCTTGTGTGACGTCAAGGTGCGTGGTCTGGCGCGGTTGCCGCCTGGTGTTCATATCCGGCAGGGGCCAGCCACGGCGGATTCCGCCAGTTTTTGGAGAGTTGAAAAGCAGAGAGGCCGCCCATGCGGCCTCTCTGCTTTCGTTGTATCTGCATGTACCTAGTCCACGAACTCGCACCCCTGCTCTTTCAGCATCTCGTCCACCCAGGTGCGGTCCCAGGTGCCGTCCGCTATGGCGGCCATGACGCGGGTTTCCTTCTCGACCATGGCGCGGGTTTTTTGCAATACCGCCGGGGCGTCGTCGGGGCGCACCACCACGATGCCGTCGCGGTCGCCCGCCACGATATCCCCGGGGTTCACCACCAGTCCGCCGCAGGCGATGGGAAAGTTCACCTCGCCGCCGCCGTTCTTCATCGGGCCGTTGGGCGAAATGCCCGTGGCGTACACCGGAAAGTCCATGGCCTCGATTTCCTCGGCATCGCGGATGCAACCGTCAATCACCAGTCCGGCCAAGCCGCGCTGCTGCATCCATGTGGTCATCTGCCCGCCCACGATGGAGTAGAACGGCTCGTCATGAGCGTTGACCACCAGCACATCGCCGGGCCGGGCCATGTCCATGGCCTTGTTGAACAGCAGGTTGTCGCCCACGCGCACCCGCACCGTCAGCGCGATGCCCAGCAGGGGGACTCGGTTCATGGGGCGGATGCGCGAATGCATGCAGGCCATGCGGTTCATGGCGTCGCCGATGTTGGAAACGGGAATGCCACGGAAGGCTTCCACAAGGACGGCATCGGGCCGGGGGATGGTGGTGCGGACGCGGTAATAGGGGTTGGTCATGCGGGACCTCGTGCGTTGTTTGCGGCGCGCGTTTCGCCCCGCCCGGCAGGGCCGGTGCGGGTGTGGCACGGCGTGGGGCGGCACCGTGAGGGTTGGGAAATTTTCGGATGGAGCAGAGGGGCGGCAGTCCGCCAGTGTCGCAGTCCGTCAGTACAGCAGCCCGCCAGCACGACAGCCCGTCAGTGCAGCAGCCAGTCAGTGCGTCAGCGTGCGGCTTCCTCCAGCCGGGCGGTGATGAACCCGTCCACGGCGTCGGTATACGCGCCGGGCAGGCCCAGCTGGTGGTTGATCTCGCCGTGGGTCAGGGCCTGCGGCAGCACGGGCGTCTTGCGGCCTGCGCGCGCCGTCTTTGCGGCAAAGGCCTCTGCCGCCGTGCAGGGCTTGTCGGCCCGCTTGGTGGAGCACACCAGCAGCATGGGCACGGCGCTGGTCGTCCACTGCTGTTGGGGCGATGCCTTTATCCAGTAGGACGGGTTCTTGCCGAAGGCCTCGTCGTAGAAGCCCAGATGGCGGCGCTGCATGATGGCGGGCACGTCCATGGCAGCGGAATCCAGCACCACGGTGCCCGCCACCGGGCGGTCGAGCAGCGACGGAGTGGACGACACCAGCGCCACCAGATGCGCGCCCGCCGAATGGCCCATCAGGATGATGCGCGACGGGTCCGCGCCCCAGCCGGGGGCGGCATCGGCCACGCGGCGTACGGCGGCGGCCACGTCCTCGGCCTGGGTCAGGGCCATGGCATTGGGAAGCATCCGGTAATTGATGCTTACCAGCACGAAGCCCTTGGGCAGCCAGCGGGCCAGCTTGTTGTCCATCAGGCCGGGGTTGGCCTTGTCGCCGATCTTCCACGCGCCACCGTGCACCATGACGATGACGGGCGCGTGCTGCGGATTGGGCGGCAGGTACACGTCCATGCTCTGGGCGGGGTGCGGGCCATAGGTTTCGGCCAGCCTGCGGCTGCCGGGCACGATGGTGGCAGGGTCGAGCGGGGCGCTGCCCCGGCGGGCGGCGGCACCATCCTGCCGGTTTGTCGTGGCATTGCCCGATGTGGTGTTGCCCGGTGTTGTGCTGCCGGGCGTGGACCGCTCGGCCCGGCGTTCGCGCAGTTTGTCGAGGATGGGGCCTGCGGCGGCGTCGGGCGCAGGGCAGGCAAGGGCCAGGGCCAGCAGGGCGGCCAGCAGCAGGAGCGGGTAGGGAAATCTGGTGCGACGGGCAGGCATGGGGTGCCCTCCGGAAGAAGAGCAATGGTGGTGGGGGGATGGCGCGAGGGGGCGGGCAGCCGTGTCGGTGGCTCTGGTATCGTCAGCGGTCGTGCGGCGTCCGGTGGGTTGCCGGACGCCGCACGAAAGAACACGGGAGAATGCCTTTGGAGCCAAACGAGGGATTTTGTTCGTTGGCGAGGAAAACGAGCCTGACATGCGGGAGCATGCGGCAACCGTTATGCGAGTCTGCGAGCATTACGGATGGCGACCGCATCGCGCTCTTTTCGTATTCGACCGCATGTCAGGCGAAGTTTGACGACGCCAACGGGCAAAATATCCGTTTGGCTACCAGACCATGCGCAGCTTGGCCCCCATGCCCGAAATCTGCCGCTTCAGGTCGGGGATGGTGTACTGCCCGTAGTGCACGATGGAGGCGATCAGCGCGGCGGTGGCGCCGCCCTTGGTGATGGCGTCGTACATGTGCGCCGGGCTGCCCGCCCCCCCGGATGCGATGACCGGAATGGACACCGCGTCGGCAATCATCCGGGTCAGGGTCAGCTCGTAGCCGTCCTTGGTGCCGTCCGCGTCGATGGAGTTGACGCACAGTTCACCGGCGCCCAGCGCCTCGCAGGTCTTGGCCCACTCTATGGCGTCCATGCCCATGAACTTGCGGCCGCCGTGGATGACGATCTCGTAGCCGGAGGGAATGGTTTCGGACTTCTGCACCTGCTTCACGTCCATGCCCACCACCACGGCCTGCGACCCGAAGGCCGCCGCGCCCTGGCTGATGATGTCCGGGTTCTTCACCGCGCCGGAGTTCACCGACACCTTTTCCGCCCCGGCCACCAGCACGGCCCGCATGTCTTCCACGGTGTTGATGCCGCCGCCCACCGAGAAGGGGATGAAGATTTCAGAGGCCACCCGCTCGACCACGTCGAGAAAGATGCCCCGGTCCTCGTGCGAGGCGGTGATGTCGTAGAACACGATTTCGTCGGCACCCTGCTCGTAGTAGCGGCGGGCGGTTTCCACCGGGTCGCCGATGTCCACGTTGCCCTCGAACTTCACGCCCTTGGTCAGCCTGCCGTTGCGAACGTCCAGACAGGGGATGATGCGCTTGCTAAGCACGGCTGGCCTCCTTGCAGTATGCGTGGAAGTTGCGCAGCAAGGCGAGGCCGGGTCGGCCGCTCTTTTCCGGGTGAAACTGCACGGCCCACAGGCCGGGGCCGCCGTGGATGGCGCAGAATTCCTCGCCGTAGGTGCAGGTGGCGATGACGTAGCTTTCCGGCGGGGCGGGGTAGTAGCTGTGCACGAAGTAGAATTCCGCTTCCGGCTCTATGCCCTTCAGCAGTTCGCACGGGCGCTTCTGCACGATGCTGTTCCAGCCCATGTGCGGCACACGGATGGCCCTGCCGTCCTCTTCGGTCCAGGCGGCGTTGAACAGGCGGCATTCACCGGGCACGATGCCGAGCGCCTTGGTGTCGTTTTCCGGGCTGTAGTCCAGCATGATCTGGCAGCCCACGCAGATGCCCAGCAGCGGCTTGCCCGCCTGCACCTGGTCCTTCAGCACCTTGTCGAGCCCGGTGGTGAGCAACTCGTTCATGGCCTGCCCGGCCGCGCCCACCCCCGGAAAGATCACCCCGTGCGCCCCGGCGATGACCGCCGGGTCCGCCGTGATGACGCAGGGAATGCCCAGGTGGTCCAGCGCACGGCGTACGCTGGTCTGGTTGCCTGCCTTGTAGTCGAGGATAGCGAGCATGTTCCTGTCCCTCGTGTTGCTTGGCGGCATGGCCGCCGTCCGCGTGCAGGCCCGTTGGCTCCGTACGGTTCCGGGTGACGATATCCCGGTGCCGGGGCCGGGTGGCACTCCGCATGACAAAATTCGGAAATCACCCGCCGGGGCCGCCGGATTGGCTGCGCCTGCCGCGCGAAGCTGCGCCGGGCGTGGCCGGACGGTCAGCAGGTGCCGGGTGCCGGGGCCGGGTGAAGGCAATGCGGTAGCATCAGCGGGCGGTGGGGCGCAAGGGGCGGCGCGCGGCGTGGCGCCGTGCGGATTCGGGCACGGCGGTGGACAGACCGTGCCGTGATTGTGGCGCGCGGGGCGGCTCCGCCCGCGAATCGCGCACGGCGGCAAGGGGTTCCGGAAGGTGCGGGCGGGCTGTGCGGGGGTGGGACCGCGTGCTGGCCCCACCTGCGCCGACAAGGGAAACATGCCCCCCGCTTTCCCATCAATGTCAAAAAGCGGCGGTCTGCCCCCTTCACCACCCCGCGAGCGTCTTGCCAAGCGAGGGGTCGCGCGATATAAGAGCCAGATTGCTGACGGAGCGTGGGTTCATTCTTGCGTGTTCCGTAACAATCGCGGGTGGATGGCCGTTCCCCCGCGCCTCGCCGCGCCGGAACGCCCCGCACACTCCTCCCGCCTTTGACCCGGCAGCCCTCTTCTTTCCCGCCCCTGCGGGGCAACCCTGTTACCAGACAGAGTCCAATGCCCAAACGCACCGATTTGAAGCGGATCATGGTCATCGGTTCCGGCCCGATCGTCATCGGGCAGGCGTGCGAATTCGACTATTCCGGCACGCAGGCCGTGAAGGCCCTGAAGGAAGAAGGCTACGAGGTGGTGTTGGTCAACTCCAACCCCGCCACCATCATGACCGACCCCGGTCTTGCCGACCGCACCTACATCGAACCCATCGAGCCGGAAACGGTTGCCGCCATCATCCGCAAGGAACGGCCCGACGCGCTGCTGCCCACCCTGGGCGGCCAGACCGGCCTGAACACCGCACTGGCCCTTGCCGCCATGGGCGTGCTGGACGAATGCGGCGTCGAACTCATCGGGGCCAACAAGCAGGTCATCGAAAAGGCGGAAAGCCGCGAACTGTTCCGCGAGGCCATGGCCAACATCGGCCTGAAGGTGCCCGCCAGCGGCATTGCCCGCACCATGGAAGACGTGCGCCGCCTGGGCACCGAAATGCCCTTCCCGCTGATCATCCGCCCCGCCTTCACCATGGGCGGCACCGGCGGCGGCATCGCCTACAACATGGAGGACCTGGAAGAGATCGCCGCGCGCGGTCTTGCCGCCTCCATCAAGGACGAGGTGATGATCGAGCAGTCGGTGCTGGGCTGGAAGGAATTCGAGATGGAGGTGATGCGCGACAAGGCCGACAACTGCGTCATCATCTGCTCCATCGAGAACTTCGACGCCATGGGCGTGCACACGGGCGATTCCATCACCGTGGCCCCGGCGCAGACCCTGACCGACGTCGAGTACCAGATGATGCGCGATGCCTCCATCGCCATCATGCGCGAAATCGGCGTGGAAACGGGCGGCTCCAACGTGCAGTTCGGCATCAACCCGGTGAACGGCGACATGGTGGTCATTGAAATGAACCCCCGCGTGTCGCGTTCGTCCGCGCTGGCCTCCAAGGCCACCGGGTTCCCCATTGCCAAGATCGCGGCCAAGCTGGCCGTGGGCTACACGCTGGACGAAATTCCCAACGACATCACCCGCGAGACGATGGCCAGCTTCGAGCCGTCCATCGACTACTGCGTCACCAAGATTCCGCGCTTCACCTTCGAGAAGTTCCCCGGCGCCAAGGACGAGCTGACCACCTCGATGAAGAGCGTGGGCGAGGCCATGTCCATCGGCCGCACCTTCAAGGAATCGTTGCAGAAGGGCCTGCGCTCGCTGGAAGTGGGCGCGCCCGGCCTTGGTTCCGCCTTCCGCTGCAAGGGTCCGGAGCGCGAGGACATCATGCGCAAGCTGCGCACGCCCAATTCGCGCCGCATCTTCTACGTGCGCCACGCCATGCTCGACGGCATGACCGTGGAGGAAATCCACGAGGCCACCGCCATCGACCCGTGGTTCCTGCGCCAGATGAAGGACCTGATCGACATGGAAGCCGAGCTGCGCGACTTTGCCTTGGGCAACGCCATGACCGTGGAGAACGCGGAACTGGTGGCCCTGATGCGCCGCGCCAAGGAATACGGCTTTTCCGACCGTCAGCTGGCCGAAATGTGGAAGCGCCCCGAATCGGACGTGCGCACCCTGCGCAAGGCCATGGGCATCGTGCCCACCTACTATCTGGTGGACACCTGCGCCAGCGAGTTCGAGGCGTACACCCCGTACTACTACTCCACCTACGAGACCGGCCATGAAGTGGCCGTGGAAGACCGCAAGAAGGTCATCATTCTGGGTGGCGGGCCCAACCGCATCGGCCAGGGCATCGAGTTCGACTACTGCTGCTGCCACGCATCCTTCGCGCTGAAGGAAATGGGCGTGCAGGCCATCATGGTCAACTCCAACCCCGAAACGGTATCGACGGACTATGACACCTCCGACCGCCTGTACTTCGAGCCGCTGACCTACGAGGATGTCATGAACATCATCGAGGCGGAGAAGCCCGACGGGGTGGTGGTGCAGTTCGGCGGGCAGACCCCGCTGAACCTGGCCGTGCCGCTGATGCGCGCGGGCGTGCCCATTCTTGGCACCTCGCCCGATTCCATTGACCGCGCCGAAGACCGCGAACGCTTCCAGGCCCTGTTGCAGAAGCTGGGCCTGCGCCAGCCCGCCAACGCCACGGTCATGTCCCTGCCGGAGGCGCGCTGCGCCGCAGCCCGCATCGGCTACCCGACGGTGGTGCGGCCCAGCTACGTGCTGGGGGGCCGGGCCATGGAGATCGTGTACGACGAGGAACAACTGGCAGAATACTTCGCCAATTCGGTGGGTGAAAAGCCCAAGCACCCCATCCTCATCGACAAGTTTCTGGAAAGCGCCATCGAGGTGGACGTGGACGCCCTGTCCGACGGCACCGACGTGTACGTGGCGGGCATCATGGAACACATCGAGGAGGCGGGCATCCACTCCGGCGACTCTGCCTGCGTCATTCCGCCGCACACCCTGCCCGAGGCCATCGTCAACGAGATTGCCCGGCAGACCGTGGAACTGGCGCGCGAACTGCGCGTGGTGGGCCTGATGAACATCCAGTTCGCGGTCAAGGATGGCCTTATCTACATCCTTGAAGTGAACCCCCGCGCCTCGCGCACCGCGCCCTTCGTGTCGAAAGCCACGGCGGTGCCCCTGCCGCGCCTGGCTACCCAGATCATGCTGGGCGCCACGCTGAAGGAACTGGACCCGTGGTCCATGCGCCGCACCGGCTACTTCTCGGTGAAGGAATCGGTGTTCCCGTTCAACCGCTTCCCGGGGGTGGACATTCTGCTCGGCCCCGAAATGCGGTCCACGGGCGAGGTGATGGGTATTGCCTCCAGCTTCGAGGAAGCCTATCTGAAGGGCCAGCTTGCCGGTGGGCAGCGCCTGCCGCAGGGCGGCAAGATCTTCATCTCCGTCAACGACCGGGACAAGCTGCTGATTACGGAAGTGGCCAGCATGTTTGCCGACCTTGGCTTCGAGGTGCTGGCCACCAGCGGCACCGCCAAGCTGCTGCGCGAAGGCGGCGTGCCCGCCACCGCAGTGCACAAGGTATACGAGGGGCGGCCCAACATCGTGGACTTCATCAAGAACGGCGATATCGCCCTGGTGCTCAACACCGCCTCGGGCAAGCGCACCGTGCAGGATTCCAAGTCCATCCGGCAGGCCACGCTGATGTACGGGGTGCCCTACAGCACCACGGTATCCGGGGCCAAGGCCATCGCGCAGGCCATACGGGCCAGCCGCTGCTGCGGGGTGAACGTGAAGAGTTTGCAGGAATACTACGGAACCAACTAGAAGACCGACAAGGACCGGGCCTCAGGCCCGGTCCTGCGCTTTGGGGCCACGCGCACTGTGGCGAACGCCTGCTGAACGCCAGGCAAGGCCAGACGAGCGTTGTCGAGCGTTGACGAATGTTGACGAGTGGCTGGCGCATGACTGGCGCACGACATGACCACAATGGGCGCGTAACGGACCGTCTGCATCGAGGTAGAGCATGATCAAGCATTACTGCGGCATCTTCGGCATCTACAACCACGTCGAAGCGGCGCGCATGGCATACTTCGGCCTGTACGCCCTGCAACATCGCGGGCAGGAAAGCGCGGGCATCGTCACCTGGGACGGCCAGAAGCTGCGCGAGCACCGGGGCATGGGCCTGGTGCCCGACGTGTTCAACGAACGGCACCTGGGCAAGGAGCTGAAGGGCAACATCGCCGTCGGCCACATCCGCTATTCCACCACCGGGGCCTCGCTCATCCGCAACGCCCAGCCATTTCTGGTGCGCTTCAAGGGGATGGAAATCGCCATCGCGCACAACGGCAACCTGACCAACACGGTGGAACTGCGCGACGAACTGGAGCGCAAGGGGTCCATCTTCCAGACCTCCATCGACAGCGAAGTGTTCGTGCATCTCATTGCGCACAACATGAACGGCAAATCCTTCGAGGAAGCCGTCATGGCCGCGTGCAAGCGGGTGCAGGGCGCGTATTCGCTGATCATCCTCGCCAACGACAAGCTCATCGCCATGCGCGACCCGAACGGCATGCGCCCGCTGGCCCTGGGCCGTCTGGCCGGTTCGCCGGTGCTGGCGTCCGAAACCTGCGCCTTCGACCTGATGGAGGCGGAATTCATCCGCCCGCTGGACCCCGGCGAAATGCTGGTCATCGAAGGCAACAGCGTGAAAAGCTACAGCCTGCTCGACGAGGGCAACAAGCCCCCGGTGCGCCAGTGCATCTTCGAACTGGTCTACTTCGCCCGGCCCGACTCCATCGTGTTCGGCGAAGACGTGTACCAGTGCCGCAAGGAGATGGGCCGCCAACTGGCCATGGAATCGGCCCCGGACGTGGACTTCATCATGCCGTTCCCCGATTCGGGCATCTACTGTGCGGTGGGCTTTGCCCAGCAGTCGGGCCTGCCGTACGAGCACGCCATGATCCGTAACCACTACGTGGGGCGTACGTTCATCCAGCCCTCGCAGGACATGCGCGACTTTGGCGTGCAGGTGAAGATCAACCCGGTCAAGAGCATGATCCGGGGCAAGCGCATCTGCATCGTGGACGATTCCATCGTGCGCGGCACCACCATCCGCACCCGCGTGAAGAAGCTGCGAGAACTGGGGGCCAAGGAAGTGCACTTCCGCGTCAGCTGCCCGCCCATCAAGCACCCCTGCTTCTACGGCATCGACTTTTCGTCCAAGGGCGAACTGATCGCGGCCAACCACTCCATTGCCGAGATCGAGCGGTTCATCGGGCTGGATTCGCTGCACTACCTGTCCATCGACGGGCTGCTGCGTTCCGTGTCCCACCCCGAAAACTACTGCCTGGCCTGCTTTACCGGCGACTACCCCATCCCCTGCGCGGGCGGTGGGTGCAGCCGGGCGTGTCTGGAAGTGAGCGATTAGGCGGGAAATGTTCGATGGGTGCTTTTAGCAGCGGCAAGTGATCTATTTCCGCGATGGTTTGGGGCTTGTTCGTAAATAACGCGGGTCATTGCTGGCCCGCGTTATTTGTGATGGTTCCAATTTGTGGGGCTATGGTTTTTTGTCTGTTGTTGTGTAGCGTTGAATGTTGTCTTTATATCGTTCGCTGCAATTGCCTTTTTCGATAGATGCTTCTGTTTGTGTTTTAAATATGTCGAATGGTTGTAAGGCGAGGAGTAGTGTGTATATTTGTATTGCTGTAGCTACGCATAGCGATGCAAATGACAGCCCTCTTAATTCAGGGGCATAGAGAATTGAAAGAGGAAATTTTTTTATAAATGGAACTATTAGTGGAATTGTGAGTGAATATGTTATGATATAGAGTGATGATGTGATGGGTTTGAAAAGTTTGCATGTGAGATCTTGTGCATTTTTTTGGCTATCTCCTTGTGAGTGTACCATCGGAAATAGAACGGCAAGCCATGCGCCAACAACGCCAAATATGAGAACAGACGTCTGCCTGAGTGTATCGAAGGATTGAAGTTGCTTGGAGAATGGTGTCCCTTCGCCGTAGGTGTAACCTGCGACGAAGATGAGGATCAGGCCGACCCGCATGAATAATTTAAGTATTGTTGGGAGGATACGCACTGCGGATGATCCGTTCACGATTGGCTTCTAAGGCAGTTAAGAGGGAACCAGCGCTTACGACGCCCTGTTCATTTAAATGAACATTAAGGTTGATTTCACCCTTTGCCAAGCACTTGCCTAACCATTCAATTTCACTTGAATGCCCACGAATTCTGAATCCTACGTCATTGCTTCCGCTGTTGCCCCTTAGCTCTTCCCATTCGGTGATGATGGCCTCAAGTTCATCTTCTGTAGGGGTGTACGCAAATTCAGTGTCTAGCGCGACTTCGCTCTCCATTATTGATTTAGTGCGCATGCCTATTTTTTCGAGCAAGGCTTGCCATAGTGCGGTGTCGTCAACTTTTATCTGTGGGGTAAGGGTCGTCCTCTGTATTATTTTTGTAATAAAGGGGCGCTGGGCTTTGATTGCTTCGATTTTTCCGGGGAGTCGGAGTCTTTTTGTTGAAAAAGAAGGACGTAGTGTTTTTGAATCTTCAAATGTTGTGCCATATTTTGTTGTTTTTTCACCAAGATCATCTGTTATCTCGATTACATATGGTGAAAATCGCCTGAGATAGCAGTCAACATATTTGCAAAAAGCTGCTTGGCCGTTGTTTGACCTTTCAAATCTGATGGTTGCAAGAATATTTTTTTCAGGGAGTATCCAGAAATATGTTTCATGACCTGCAATATATCCAGCTGGGAAGTTTGACGTCTTGACATCTGATGTCCCAACTTCCGCAAGTCCATTTATCGCTGAAACTTGCCCGTCAGTTGTTGGTGTTGCATTCCATGTTGTAAGCACAATGCTGTTTGATTTTTCTATTTCGTAACAATATACGTTGTATTCATCAGAGTCTTCTTCTGGTTGGAATGTGGCAGTTTCGTATATATTTTTTCTAGATTTTATCCAATTGAAAATAGCTTCAAAAGCCAATGGAGTTGATGCTAATGTGAGTACTTTGTTCCTATACGTATAATATCCACATTCTGTGATATTATAAAACAAAAATTTAGCAGTTTTCTGTGTCATCGCAATGTCCCATTGTGTCGTGTTGTGGTAGGCGGTAGGAATGATGCTCGTGATGTTGCAGCACACGCGGGGGAGTAGTTGTTTTGCTATTAGCGAAGCGGTCTTGTTTTATTGATCGTAGGTATTGGCTTGGGGAGCTTTGAAGGCAGGTTTTTAGGTGTTTTTGAACATTAAAATTAGATTTTGCAATATTTATTTTTATTGCCCCTGACAGGAGACCGTCGAATTCGTGGTCCCAGTTGACCCGCCTCGCGTTTCGGGGGAAGAGAAGGACGCCGCGCCCAGCGCGGCATATCCGCAACATCCACAGGATTTCCACGGCATGAGCGATTGCACCTGCGGCGAACGCCGCACAGACTGGATACCCCTCGGGCGCGACGTGCTCGATATCGAAATAGAAGGCCTGACGGCGGTACGCGACAGGCTTGGCCCCTCGTTCGAGGCGGCCTTGGCGTTGCTGGCGGGCTGCCGGGGCCGCGTGGTGGTCACCGGGCTTGGCAAGTCGGGTCTTGTGGGCCGCAAGCTGGCCGCCACCCTGTCTTCCACCGGCACCCCGGCGTTCTTCCTGCACCCGGTGGAAGGCGCCCACGGCGACATGGGCAGCCTGCGGGCGGAAGACGTGGTCATCGCCATCTCCAATTCCGGCGAGACGGACGAACTGAACGCCATCCTGCCCAGCCTGCGGGCCATCGGCACGGCCATCATCGCCATGACCGGCAAGGCGCAGTCCACGCTTGGCCGCGCCGCCGACGTGGTGCTGGATTCCGGCGTCCCGCGCGAGGCGTGCCCCCACAACCTTGCCCCCACGGCCTCCACCACGGCGGTGCTGGCCCTGGGCGATGCCTTGGCGGTGTGTCTCATCCACTGGAAATCGTTCACCGAAAACGACTTTCTGCGCTACCACCCCGGCGGCTCGCTGGGCCAGCGTCTGCGCCTGCGCGTGCAGGAACTGATGCACACCACCGGCATTCCGGTCACCCAGGACGACGTGGGCCAGGAAGAGGCCGTGCGCGTGCTGGACAAGGGCGGCTTTGGCGCGGTGGCCGTGGTGGACGGCAGCGGCAGGCTGATGGGGATACTTACCGACGGCGACGTGCGCCGCGCCGTGATCAAGGGCGACTATGCCCCGCGCACCCCGGTGACGGCCATCATGACCCGCAACCCGCGCAGCGCCCGCAGCGATCAATCGGTGGCGGAACTGCTGGACATCATGGAACAGAAGGCCATCACCGTGCTGCCCATCGTGGACGACGCGCACCGCCTGCTGGGGCTCATCCACCTGCACGATCTGCTGGGCAAGGGCGGCGTGAGTTTTGCCGGATAGGCCCGGCGCGTACCCCGCACCTTGCGTTTGCGCACCCCGCGTTTCGTCACTCCAATACCCCCCGGAGCCAGCCGCATGACCGCCAAGCGCGTGCAAGACAGCGAAGTGGTGATGACCCACCGCCCCCTGCCGGAGGACGCCAACCCGGCGGGCAACGTGCATGGCGGGGTCATCCTGAAGCACATCGACCTGGCCGGGGCCGTGGCCGCCATGCGCCACTGCCGCACCGCCGTGGTGACGGCCTCCATCGACCGCATGGACTTTCGCGCGCCGGTGCACGTGGGTGAACTGATGCAGCTTAAGGCCAGCGTGAACCTTGCCGGGGGCACCTCCATGGAGGTGGGCGTGCGGGTGGAGGCGGAAAACCTGCTGACCGGCGAATCGCGCCACGCTGCATCCGCCTATTTGACCTTCGTGTCCATGGGGCCGGACCGCAAGCCTGTGCCCGTGCCGGAACTGCTGCTGGAAACCCCCGCCCAGCACCGCCGCAACCGCGAGGCGCAGCGCCGCCGCGAGCAGCGGCGCGACGAGCGCAAACGCGAAAGGGCCGATCAGGAAGCGCTGGCCACGGCCACCGTGGAAGAGGTGGAACAGTACTACTGACGGGCGGTCCGCTCCCGTGGATGCCGCCATGCGGACCACGCGCCGGGTTCCCTTGCCGTGTCGTCGCGGCGGCGACCGATGGCCGCATCTGGTCGCATCTGGCCGCGTCCGAACACGCCCCGTAACCCCCCCCGTACCCCCCGGTCATTCTCGGTCACATTCGCGCATATCCAGCAAAATGCGGCCCGTGGTTTTGCACCACGGGCCGTCGTGTTTCCGGCGTTGGCCGTCGTTCGCCGTGGTAGTGGCAGCCCTGGGCGTTCGCCTCTGCCGCCTGCCTGCCACGGGTGCGCGGCATGCGATGCCGCATCACACCATGATAACACTGGCCTTCGGCGCGCAGGGCGGGGTATGGTGCAAGGGTATATCCGCGTCTGCGTTACCCGCGGGGCGGCAGGCTCCACCCCTTAGGAGGTATCATGCGATACGGGCGATGGTTGGCCGCACTGGCCGCGTGGCTGTTCCTGCTTTCGGCGGGCCTGCCCGCGCACGCCGCCCCGGCGGCGGAAGACAAGGACGCCCCCCTGTTCATCAACCTGACCAGCGACGAGGGCCACCGCACCCTGATGGCCATCGGTTACGGGAGCAGCCAGTTGCAGCGTGGCCACCCGCTGACGCTGTTCCTCAACGACCGGGCCGTGGTGCTGGCCGCCAAGGGCAACGAGGCCAGGTATCAGGAACAGCAACGCATGCTGGCCAAACTGGTGGACAGCGGGGCCACGGTGTACGTGTGCCCCATGTGCATGAAGCAGTACGGCGTCCAGCAGGCCGACCTGCTGCCGGGGCTGGTCACCAGTACGCCGGACCTGACCGGCGCGGCGCTGTTCCGGGAAAACACCCGCACCCTGTCGTGGTAGTGCCGGGCGCCTGCGCCCGCGTGAAAAGAAAGACGAGGGGGGATGCCGTGGGCGCGGCGTCCCCCCTTTTTGTCACGGGAAGGACGGCTGCGTGGCGGCGGGGGGCGGAGCGGGCGCGGGCCGGTGTCAGGCCGGGCGGGTGGACCGGGATGGGTGCAGGCGTTGGGGCTGCGCGGGGACTGGAGTGCGGGGGGAGGACGAGCGGCAAGGAGGGCGGCCCTGCGTGGGCGAGCCCTGGTGCCGTTGGTGCAAGCCGTCCGCCATGATCCATGCGGCAGCCGCCATCAGGCACGCGGCGAGCAGCCACAGCGTGGCCGGAACGGAAGGCGCGTCGGTGGACAGCATGTGCACCAACGGACGCAGCAGATGCTCCACGGCGGCGGCACCGGCGGCGGGGCCGTTGGCCGTCGCGTCAGGTGCGGCCCCGGCGATCCGCGTGGCAAGGCCGGACAGCAAACCGGAGAGCACGGCGGACAGGAAACCGACAGGGAAGCCGGACATGGGAACCCCCGCCCATCAGGCTGAATGCTGGTGGGGCTTGTCCCATATCTAGGCAGCGGATGCTACGGCCGCGTGGCGGCGGGGTGACGATCCCGTGGCTGTCCGCACCAGCCCGTACCCGCCTGGCTTGGCTCGAACCCGCCTGGCTCGGCCCGGATTCGCAAGGGCAGTGCTGGCCGGTGATGGCCGGTGATGCGCACTGAGCACCGACGGGAATCGGTACGGGTCCATCCGGCCCGACAGGCTCTGACGGGTGGAAGGTGCGCAATCACTCAGGGCGGGGCGTCCGTAGGGTGCCCCGTTTCGTCAATGCCTCAGGGCCGCGCGTCCAGCAGTTCCAGCACGGTGTCCGCCAGTCCGGCCCTGGTCTCCGGGTCAGGCCGGTCACGATAGGTGTAGCGCACCCGCAGCCATGGCCGGTCGATGCGGATCAGCCGGTCAAGCCGCACCGGCGTGCCCAGCAGCACGAGGTCGCACGGGGTGGCGTTGATGGTGGCCTCCAGGTCGTCCAGTTGCCTGCGCGAATAGCCCATGGCGGGCAAGGCCTTGCCCAGGTGCGGGTAGGTGCGGAAGACCTCCTTCAGCGTTCCCTGCGCGTACGGGCGCGGATCGGCGATGCGCCCCGCGCGGTGCATGTGCGCCGCCGCCTGGGCCGCACCGAAGGGCAGGCCGCCGTGCGTCAGGGTGGGGCCGTCTTCCACCAGCAGCACCCACGCCCGGCGGATGGTGCCGGGGTCGTCCACCTCCACCACGGAATCGGCCAGCAGTACCCGCGCGCGGGGATTGGCGGCGGCGATGTTGGCGCGCACCGTGGCCACCTGTTCCGGCGTGGCCGTTGCCACCTTGTTGATCACGGCCACGTGGCACATGCGCAGGTTGGTCTCGCCGGGGTGGTAGGTCAGTTCGTGCCCGGCGCGCAGCGGGTCCAGCACGGTCAGATGCACGTCGGGGCGAAAGAAGGGGGTGTCGTTGTTGCCGCCGTCCCACAGCAGCACGTCGGCCTCGGCCTGCGCTGCCGCAAGGATGCGCGCGTAGTCCACCCCGGCGAACACGGTGATGCCCGCGTCCACCAGATGCTCGTATTCCTCGCGCTCTTCCACCGTGCAGTCGGCGGCGTCCATGTCCGCGTGGCTGGCAAAGCGCTGCACCGCCTGCCGTTCCAGGTCGCCGTAGGGCATGGGGTGGCGCACCACGACAGGGCGGATGCCCCGCGCAAGGAAGGCCGCGCACAGGTGCCGGGTGACCGGCGACTTGCCGCAGCCGGTGCGCACGGCGGTGACGGCCACCACGGGCTTGTCCGCACGCAGCATGGTGGCGGCGGGCGACAGCAGGCGAAAGTCTGCCCCGGCGGCCAGCGCCTGCGAGGCGGCGTGCATGACGGCGGTGTGCGACATGTCGCTGTATGAAAAGATCACCTCGTGCACGTGGTTGTCGCGGCACAAGGCCGTCAGCTCTCGTTCGGCCAGGATGGGCACCCCGTCCGGGTAGCGCGGCCCGGCCAGGGCCGCCGGGTAGCAGCGCCCGTCGATATTCGGAATCTGGGCGGCGGTGAAGGCCACCACGTGCACGGCGGGGTCGTTGCGCAGCAGCACGTTGAAGTTGTGAAAGTCTCGCCCGGCGGCACCCATGATCACCACGTTGCGCACCCCGACACCGTCGGCGGGCACGGGCGCGCGGCAGGTTGCGGCCCGTTCGCCGGAGTGGGCGAAGCGGGCGGAGTGGCCGGATTGTCCGGATTGGTCGGAGTGGGGGGGATTGGCGGCGCGGGATGATCTGGTCATGCGGCGGGCCTCCTGTGGTGGCGGTGCGGCGCAGGGGGGAAAGCGGGCAATGACTCCGGGGGGTATTGGGGGGGGTATCCCCCATATGTGTATGGGGAATATTCCCCATGCTATGGCAGGGTATCTGGGCGGCGTCAACCCGTGGGGGGGCGTCCGCCGGGCTTGCGAAGTGCTGCTGCGCAGGGCTGTGAAACGGCGCGGCACCTTGCCGCGCCGGTGCCTCAGGCTGGGGTTATGGTGCCGCGTTCCACGGTGAACAGGGTGGCATCCGGCGCCGCCGTGCGCAGCATGTCCACGGTGTGCGGGTGGCAGGTAAAGAACAGGATCTGATGCGGCGTGCCGCTGGCGAGGGGGGCGGCATCGGCCGGGCCATGGTTCGGGGTGTCGCTTGACGCGGCAGCGGCGGCGCCGTCGCGTCCGGCGCGTTCCCCGCACAGGTCCGCAAGGGCGGCGGCGGTGCGGGCCGCGCGCTCCGGGTCGAAGTTGACCAGGATGTCGTCCATGATCAGGGGCAGCGGTTCGGCGTGCAGGGCGTGGGTGCGCACGTAGCCCAGCCGCAGGGCCAGGTACAGCTGCTCGCGGGTGCCCCGGCTGAGGTGCTCGTGCGGCACCGGTTCGCCGTCGGCGGGCACGGCGCGGGGCACGCCGTCTTCCAGCGATGCGGCAATGGACTGCCAGCGCCCCCCGGTGATGGTCCGGAAGATGGCCGCCGCCTCGCGGATCACGTGGGGCTGGCGCTCCCGCTCGAAGCGCCGCCGCGCCGTTTCGATGAGGTGGCGGGCCAGGGCGTTGCGGCTCCATTCCAGGGCCATCTGGCGGGCAGACTCCAGCAGGGCGGCCTCCTGCCTGCGCAGGGCGGCCACGTCGTCGGCAGAGGCGACCTGCTCGCGCTGCACGCGCAGCGCGGCCGCCTTGTCCACCAGTTCCGCCTCCTGCGTGGCCAGGGCGGTCAGCTCCGTGGCCAGTTCGTCGCAGCGGGCCTGCATGGCCTCGCGGTCGGCGGTGGCCAGTTCGGCGCGCAACGCGGCCAGCGGGTCTGGTTGCAGGCTGGTGGATGCGCCGTCCGGCAAGCTGCCCGTGGCAGAGGTTGCAATGTCCGGCAGGGCGGCGGCCAGATGGTCTGTCAGGTCGCCCTTGCGGCGCAGCAGTTCCTGCCGCTCTGCAAAGGACGCGGCGCGGCGCAGGAAGTCTTCCTCGTCCGTCGCGTCGCCAGCGGCCAGCAGTTCGGCCACGGCGGCCATGGCGGCGGCGTGGGCGGCTTCCGCGTCGTGCAGTTCGGTCCGCAGTTCCGCGTGCCGGGCGGCCAGCCTGTCCCGTTCGGCGGCCATGGTTACGGCGGCTTCGGCGGCGGTGGCCAGCGCGTCCAGCGTTGTCACTGGATCATCCCCTAGGGCGGCATCGGGCAGGGCATTGGCGCAGTCTGCGGCCATGCGGACCAGCGGGGTTTTAAGCGCGGCCAGCTCCGCGTCCAGCGCGGCGCGGCGGGCGGCAAGCCCGGCGGCCTCGTTGTCCAGGCGCAGCCATTCGTCCATGACTGCAAGGGCGTCGCGGGCGGTGGCCGGAGTCAAATCCGGGGACAGGCCGCGTTCCGCCAGCCAGCCGCGCCATGCGTCCGTGGCTGCGCCTGTCGTGGCCGTTGCGGCGTGCAGCGCCGCGTCGGCTTCCTGCACGGCGGTCAGGGCCTGCTGTTCCCGTTCGCGCCGGGCGGCCAGTTCCGCCATGGCCCGTTCCCGTTCCTGCCGCCGGGCCTCGGCGGTGCGCAGGTCGGTCAGCATGCGGTCCACACCGGCCAGCAGGGCGGCGGCGGCCTCGTCGGTCATTCCCGCCCCGTTCGGCCCGTTTGGCCCATTCGGCCCGTCCATTTCGTCGGGGCACAGCGGGGCCAGGCCGGGCACGTGGCGGGCGGCATCGGCGAGTGTTGCGATCTGTCCCGTCAGGGCCGCAACGCGGGCGGTCAGCGCATCGGCCTGCGCCGCACGGGCCGTGCAGGCCTCCACCCGGTCGAACAGGCCGAGGGCCGCTTCCGGGACGAAGGATTCCGGCAGGCCAAACCGGGCGCAGTGCGCGGTCCAGTCCGCGCGGGCCTGGTGCAGGGCCGCTTCCGCCGCCTCGCGGGCGTGCAGGGCCTGCAGGTGCCGGGCGCGCAGGGTGGCGCAGTCGGTTTCGCGGGCTGCGGCTTCCGCATCGGCCCGGTCACGCCGGGCGCGCTCGTCGCGGGCGCGTTCCAGCGCGCGTTCGGTCACGTCCACGTGGTCGGCAAGGGCAGAACCGCTGATGGCAGCGTCTGCATCGGATATTCCCGCCTCGCGCAGCAGGCGCGCCGCGTCTGTGCGCAACGCGTCATGGCGTTCGGCCAGTTCCCGGTGCCGTGCGGCAAGCTGGGCGGCACGGGCCGCATGGGCGGCCTGTTCCGCCGCATCGCGCCGGGGCCAGCCCGTTGCCAGCAGGGCAAGGCCGCACAGCGCGGCCACCCCGCACAGGTACACGGGGGCAAGGCCCATGGCCGCGAAGGGGGCCAGCCCGGACAGCCAGGCCAGTGAAGACGCGGCGGAAATGTCCAGCGCGCCCCGCAGCGCCGCCAGCAGCAGCCCGGCGGACACCGCGCCCGCCGCCAGCAGCGCGCCGCCAAGGGCGAGCAGCACCACCGATTTGCGAACCACGGGCGCGTTGGCCGCGTGGTCCCGCTCCGCGCGGGCGGCTTCGGTCGTGCGTTCCGCCTCCAGGGCAAGTCCGTCTGCCACCCGGCGCAGGCGGCGCACGGCCTCTGCCCGGCGGTCCAGTTCCTCGCGGGTGGGTGCGGTGATGGCCCGTGCGCTCAGGATGGCCTGATCGCGTCGGGAGGAAAGGTCGTCCAGTTGCGCGGCCAGTTCGTCGGCCCGTCGGGCGGCCTCGCGGGCAGCGTCGGCAGCATCGGTGGCGGTGCGGGCGCGGGCGGCCAATGCCTCGCGGGCGCGGGGCGATGTGTCGAAGCCGCGCAGGGTTTCCGGGGTCCAGCCGGGGGAAATGTCCGTCAGCGACCGGGCCAGCGCGGCGGCCTGCACGCCCAGTTCGGCGCGCAGCCCCGGCAGTTCGGCCAGCGCGGACCCGGCCTGGGCGCGCAGGCTGCGCAGCCGTTCGGCCTGTTCCACGCCGAGGGTATCGGCGGCGTCCGCGCCCAGCGCGTCGGCCTGGGCGTGGGCCAGTTCCGCCGCGTGGCGGGCGGATTCGTGCTCTGCGGCACGGCGATCGCGTTCGGCGCGGGCCTGGCGCAGGTCGGCCCCGGCGGCATCCATGGCGGCCTCGTGCGTGGCGATGGCCTCTCGCGTGAACAGCGAACGGTCGAAGCCGCGCACCCGCTCCGGGGTCCAGTCCGCGCCAAGGGCGGCCAGCAGCCGTTCCCGGTCGGCGCGGTTGCGTTCCAGGTCCGCCAGCAGGGCGGGCAGGGCGGCGTGGGCGTTGCGGTAGCTGGCCTTGCGTTCCAGCAGGGCGCGCAGCTCCGGCGCGGCGGCCAGCAGCCGGGCGTCGGGCGTGCGCTGCGCCAGCGTTGCCTCCAGCGCTGTCAGTTGCGTACGCAGCCCCTGTGCCCGCAACCCTCGCTCTGCGGCGCGTTCGCGCTCCCGCTCGAAGCGGGCCTTGCCGTCCTGCGGAAAGCGTTCGACCACCACGTCAAGCCGGGCCAGTTGCCCTTCCACGGCCACCAGTTCCTGCCACTGCCGCCACACGCCCAGGCGGCGTTCCAGCGCGCGGTGTTCGGCCTCGCGCCCGGCACGGTCGGCGCGCACCCCGGCCAGCCGGGCGGACAGGTCGTCCAGTTCGGCGGACAGGGCGTCGTAGCGGGCGGTGTCCCGTTCGTGGGTGCGCAGGGTGGCGCGCAGGGTTTCCAGTTCCTTCAGCGCGTCGTTGAGTGGTGGCTTGCGGCCCTCCGGCAGATACAGCGCGGCCATGCGGCCCGAAAGGTCGTCCAGCAGCTGGCTGGGCGGCCGCAGCCCCTGCCCGGCCCCCGCGCCCAGCAGCACGTTGCGCGCGCCTTCCGCCGAGAGAGAGGAAAATTCCTGCAATTCCGATAGGCTGAACCCGTAGATGTTGCGGTAGAGGTCGGGCGTCACCCCGTGCAGCAGGGCGGCGGCCAGTTCCGTGTCCAGCGGCGTGCCCTGGGCATCGGTGAAGGTCAGCGTGCCGCCGTGCGCGCCGGGGCGGCGGGTAAGCCGCACCACGCCGCAGCGGTCGGTGTGCAGGGTAAGCGTACCACCCGCCTCTGCCGCGCGGCCCGAAAGCGGCACGCGGTGCGCGGCGCGGCTGCGCGGGTAGCCCGCCAGCATGGCCCGGAAGAAGTCGAGGCAGGTGGATTTGCCCGCCTCGTTGCTGCCGAGGAAAATGGACAACCCCGGCGGCAGTTGCTGGATGGTCTGGCCCGCCAGAACGCCGAAGCCGTCGATGTGCGCGCGCTGGATGTACATCAGTCGGCCTCCAGCATGTCGCAGCAGATGCGTTCGGCGTCGTCCAGCAGGGCAGCCAGGTCTTCGGGCGACAGGGCGTCGGACGGGCCGAGGAAGCGGCGTCCGCGCGGGCCGTCGTACAGCGGGGCGAGCACGGCGGCGGCCAGGGCGCGCAGGGCGACCGGGTCGGCCGGGAGGTAAAGATCAGGGGGCGCCTCGGGTGATGGCGCGCCGTCCGATGGCGTGCCGGGTGATGCGGCGTCGGGGGTGCCCGCCGGGCAGGCGGCACCATCGCCCGCAGGCGGTTCCGGCAGGCCCCGCGCGGCGGCGGCCACGCGCAGCACTTCGCCCAGCAGGTCGTCGCGGCGGCGCAGCGCGTCCATGTCCACGTCGGGCCGGGTGCGCAGTTCGATGTCCTTGACCCAGACAAGGGGATCCAGCGAGGCCCCGGCCTCGCGCAGCATTTCCAGCAGTCCTTCCACCGCGCCGGGGCGGCGCAGGTGGCGGTCCAGCGGACCGCGACCGTGCAGGATCACCCGGCACAGGGCGGCTTCCACCGGGAAGGCGGGCGCGCCGGGGGTGCCGGGGGCGCCGGGCGCATCGGGCGTCGCAGCCCCTGCGGCGGCGCGTTCCATGGCCTCCAGGATGCGGCCATGCAGGGCTTCCAGCGAGGCCGCACCGTTGGCCGTGTCAGCGTCATCGGGGCTTCTGCCCCCATTCTCGTTGTCGCCGCCAGTTGCATCCGTTCCTATGGTCACCTCCACCACCTGCCAGTGCACCGGGGCCAGGGGGCGGAATTCCGTTTCCACCTCGCCGTCGTCGTGCACGGTGACCAGTTGGCAGCCGCGTGGCCCGTCCTCGTTGATGTGCAGCCCCTGCGTGGAGCCGGGGTAGACCACATGGGGCCGCGTGCGCAGCACCTGCGGCAGGTGGATGTGCCCCAGCGCCCAGTAGTCGAGGCCGGTGGCAGTCAGGTCGTCCAGGGTGCAGGGGGCGTAGCGGCCCGCGTCGCGCGTGCCGGGCGTGGCGCCCACGTTGCAGTGCAGCACGCCGATCTGCGGCGCGCCGGGGGGCACGTCCGTGTCCTGAATCGCGGTGGCGCGGGAAAAACGTTTGGCAAGGTTGCGGCCCTCGCGGTCGGTCTCGTGGCTGATGCCGTGCACCACGGCCACCACGCGTCCGTCGCGGGTCAGGGGATGGGATTCCACCTGCGGGCCGAACACGGTGACCCCGTCCGGCCAGTGCAGCGAGTGCACCCGCGAGGTGAGCGGGTCGTGGTTGCCGTGGGCGATGAACACCCGCACCCCCGCGTCCGTCAGGCGCGTGCAGCCGTCGCGCAGGGCCACCTGGGCGCGCAGGCTGCCGTCCTCGTGGTTGTGCACGTCGCCCGCGATGAGCAGGGCGTCGGGCCGTTCGGCAAGGCACAGTTCCACCAGCCGCTCCCACGCGGTGAAGGTGGCGCGGTGCAGCCGGTCGGCCAGACGGGGGGAAAGGTCGCGCGAGACGCCCGCGAAGGCGGCGTCAAGGTGCAGGTCTGCGGCATGGACGAAGCGGAATGCTGGCATGGGTGACGGGAGGGTTGGGGGTGACTGGGAATCCCGTCGTTTGCGGGGCGATAGCGCCTTGTCTAGCACACCGCGCGGCGGGCCGTCACCGTGCCCGGCGCGCACGGGCCGGGGGGCATGCCGGGGCGGGAAGGCGGGGCTAGCCGCGTCGTTCCGCCGCGTACACCCCCGGGGGAATGCCCATGAGTCGTTTGAAGACCCTGTTCAGGTGGCTCTGGTCGCAGAATCCCGCCGCCTGGGCGACCTCGGGCAGGGGCCGGGCTTCATCCAGCAGGCTGCGCGCATGGCGGATGCGCTCGGCCTGCTGGTACTCGTGCGGCGACAGGCCGGTGTGCCGTTGGAAGAGCCGCTGGAAATGGCAGGGCGACAGCCCGGCCAGCGCGGCAAGGTCACCCAGCCGCAACGGATCGGCATGGTGCTTGCGGATGTGGGCGGCAACCCGGTCCATGGTCCGCACATGGCGTTCCGGCGGTAGGGGGGCCGGGGGGGCGATGTCCGCGTGGCGCAACAGTGCGACGAGAAAGGCCAGCAAGTCTTCTTCGCGCTCCAGCGTCGAGGCGGGCCGGGTGAGCAGGCCCAGCAGGCGGCGGAATTGCCGGGCCAGGGGGGCGTCATCCAGCACGGAGGACGCAAAGCGAGGGTGCGCGTTCGTCGTGCCCGTCAATTCCGAGGCGAGGGCATGCATCCGCTCCGGCAGCAGGCTGAGCACGCGGTAACAGTGCGGCCCCGTGGCCTCGCAGGCATGGCGTTGGCCGGGGGCAATCACGAACAGGCCCTGCGCGGGAATGACACACGACCTGTCGGGCAGGTGCAGCACCCGTTGTCCCGCGTCCACCAGCCCCACGCAGTAGCTGCCATGGGCGTGGGCCGGAAAGCGTGCCTCCACGCCCCGGCCCAGCACAAGCTGCACGTCCGGCAGGTCCGGTACGCGCGGAAATCGGATGAGCGGACGTTGCGGCGTCATGTGCCTCCGCAGGCGCCACCAGTTACAGCAGCGCCGGAAAGAACTTGGCCAGCAGCCACAGGCCGTCGTCACCTGCCTGCACGCGGTGCGCCGTGCCCATGGGGATGACGTTGACCGAGCCCGGACGGTAGTCCATGCCCTTGCCGGACACCTCTGCCCGGCCGGACCCGTGCATGACCTCGTGCAGTTCCCACTGTCCCTCGTGGACGTGTGTTTCAAGGGTGCATCCCGGCGCCACCCGCACCATGTGGCAGGACAGGCGCCCTTCCGTGGATGCGCCGCGCACGAGGTGCTTCATTTCCACGCCCTGGAAGGACGGATGCGGATTCCATGCCATGCCGCAGGCATCGTAGTGGCCGTCGGGGCAGCCGATTTCCGCGTGTTCCATGCATTCGCCAAGACAGTCTGCCGTTTTCATCCGGTTGTCTCCCGTGTCTGGGCGCAGGGCCCCTTGCCCGCGCCGGAAGAAACCCTATGTCCGATGCAGTGGGACGTCTTGGATGATCGTGCGATTCCGGAACATTCCCGGGAGTGGATCAAGCCCATGCCCCAGTACGCCATTGCGGGCTCGCCCGTGTGGTATCGTGTTGCCTGCCACATTCCGTCCCGTCCACCGTTCGTCCCACGGTGCCGCACAAGCTTCGCCCGCAATCCGGTCTGCAACCGGGGTGCAAGCGGGCCACGGTGCCTGCCTTGGCCCCGCCACGGCCTTGCCGGTCCCGACAACCGCGCCCCGCTTCCGGCCTCGTTCCCCCTCTGCTAGAACAGGGCATGGCGCAACGCTGGATCATGCATATCGACATGGACGCCTTTTTCGCGTCCGTGGAGCAGATGGACGACCCCTCCCTGCGGGGCAAGCCGGTGGCCGTGGGCGGCTCGCACCGGGGGGTCGTTTCCGCCGCGTCGTACGAGGCGCGGCGCTTTGGCGTGCGCTCGGCCCTGCCCATGAGCACGGCGCTGCGGCTGTGCCCACAGCTGATCGTGGTGCCGGGGCGCATGCGCCGCTACGCCGAGCTTTCGCACCGCATCATGGACGCGTTGCGCGAATTTTCGCCGCTGGTGGAACCGGCCTCGGTGGACGAGGCCTATCTGGACGCCACGGGGCTGGAGCGGCTGTTCGGCCCGGTGGAGAACATGGGCATGGCGGTGAAGGCCCGCGTGCTGGACGTGACCGGCGGGCTGACCTGTTCCGTGGGCGCGGCCCCGGTGAAATTCCTGGCCAAGATCGCCTCGGACGTGAACAAGCCGAACGGCCTGTTCATCCTGTACCCGGAAGACGTGACGGAATTCCTGCGCACCCTGCCCGTGGGTCGTATACCGGGGGTGGGCAAGCGATCGCTGGATGCACTGGATCAGTTGGGCGTGCGCAGCGCGGGCGACGTGCTGCGCTATTCGCGCGAATTCTGGGAGCGGCGCTTCGGCAAGGGGGGCGTGCACCTGCACGAACGGGCCAGCGGCGTGGACCCGCGCGAGGTGGAACCGTATTCCGAGCCCAAATCGGAAAGCGCGGAGAACACCTTTGCCGAGGATACCGCCGACCGCGACGTGCTGCGGCGCTGGCTGCTGGCGCAGGCCGAGCGGGTGGGGGCATCGCTGCGGCGGCAGCGGCTGGCGGGCCGCACCATCACGCTGAAGGTGAAGTACGCGGACTTCAGGTCCATATCCCGCAGCCACAGCCTGCCGGAGCCCACGGCATCGACGCAGACCATTTTTGACGAAGCGTGCAGGCTGCTGGACGCCCTGACCCTGGCGGACAAGGTACGGCTGATCGGGGTGGGGGTGTCCAACTTCGGCCCGGCGCACCACGGCCCGCGCCAGCTCCCCCTGCCGCTGGAGATTCCCGGCAGGGGGAAGGGCGGGAAGGCGTCCGGCAAGGACGGGGCTGGTCGGAGCACGGCAGGCCGTGAGAGGGGCAGGGACGCCGGGCAGCGGGGTGCGGACGGTGCGCGTTCCGTGGGGGCATCCGCCGAGCATGACGAACAGGACGGGCCAGGTGGATCGGACGTGTCGGGCGGGCAGGGCGGACCGGGCAGGCCGGGTGGTCAGGCCCCCCCCGCTGCCGCACTCCCCGCCGCATCCATCCCCCCGCCGGATGAGAACCGCCGCAAGAAACTGGACGCCGCGCTGGACGCCCTGCGCGACCGGCATGGCCGCGATGCCGTGGTGCGCGGTCGCCTGTTCGGGTTCGATTCCAGGAAAAAGTAGATCGTTATGTGGCCTTCCAGGGGGCTGTTTCCAGGATTCCTGTTTTGGCAACAGCCCTTGCTTATTCCCCCAGCAACACCGGATTGCACCGCTCGCAGGTGGCGAAATCGGGCGTGAAGGCATGCGAGCCGATGACCGTGACCGGGCGCATGCCTTGCAGCGAGTTCAGCAGGTAGGCGTGGCGGAAGGCGCGCAGTTCTCCGGCGCGCACGGTGCAGTCGCGCACGGGCAGCAGCTCGCGCACGGCGGCCAGGGTGGTGCTGGGCAGGCGGCAGCCGCCCGTAGGGGTGCAGAAGCAGTCGCCGTCGCCGAACAGCAGCGCGGCGGTGGTGGCCTCGGTCACGATGCCGCCGGGCTGGGTGAGTACGGCGTCGTCCTGACCCAGGGCGCGGGCGGCCCTGCGTTCCAGATAGCAGAGCATGTAGTTCATGGACTTGTGCAGGGCCAGCGAACCCAGCGTGGCGGGTGGCGCCAGGCGCAGGCTGTAGGTGCGGTCGGGCGCGGGCGGGTCGTAGGGGGCGGCGGTGACAAGCGGGGCCATGGCCGCGTCCTCGTCCTCCAGCGGGGTGATGATGTTCACCCGCGCCTGCCGCCCGGCAAGGCCGTTGGCGTGCACCACTTCCGCGATGACCGCCGGGTAGTCCACGGGTTCGGCCACTAGGCCGAAGTGGTCCAGGCTGGCCTGCAAGCGCGCCAGATGCGCATCCAGGCGGCTGGGACCGTGCCCGTTCCACAGGATGGTTTCGAAGAACCCGGCCCCGTACCGGAAGGCCGGACTGCCGATGTCCAGCCGTACCCCGCCCTCGTGCAGCGCGCCGCCCCGCCAGTGGATCATGCACATACCTCCCGGAAGTTGGCTCCCTTGGCCCATGTTTCTTCGTATTCGCTTTCCGGGTCCGAGTCCACGACGATGCCGCTGCCCGCGCAATGCTCGAAGCGGCCCGTCGTCGCGTCGTGCCAGCCGGTGCGGATGGCGATGGAGGCATCCATGGTGCGGGCGTCGGCGATGGCCAGCAGGCTGCCGCAGTACACCTCGCGGCTGTGGGGTTCCCCGGCCTCGATGATGGCCAGCGTGCGCCGCTTGGGGCAGCCGGTCACCGAGCCGCCGGGAAAGGCGGACAGCAGCAGGTCCAGACAGGTGCGGTCGGGCCGCAGGGTGCCGATGACGTCGGAATACATCTGCACGAGGCCGCTGGCCCCGCCGCCCACGCGAAAGGTGGCGCAGTGCCGGGCCACGGCCACGCTGCCGTGGGCGCAGTCGGCGGAGATGTCGTTGCGCACCAGGTCCACGATCATGGACAGTTCGGCGCGCTCCTTTGGGGTGGCGGCCAGCAGGCCCGGCAGGCCGGGGTGCCAGACGGGATGCGGCGTGCCGGGGCCGAAGGCCAGGGTGCCCTTGATGGGCTGCGACAGCACGCGGGCCGGGCCGTTGCCCGGCGCATCCACGCGCAGGAACCGTTCCGGCGAGGCGGACACCACGTGGCGCGCGCCAATGCGGAACAGCCCGTGAAAGGGCGCGGGCCGGGTGCGCCACAGGTGCAGCGACAGGGCCGCCGGGTCCAGCCCCGGCGCATGCAGGCCGAAGCGGGTGGACAGGTTGCACTGGTAGGTATCGCCCTGTCGGATGCGGCGCAGTATCTCGCGCACGCCCGCCGTGTACCCGGCGCGGTCCAGCGAGGGGGGCTGCACCACACAACCGTTGGGGGCGATGAAGGCGACGTGCCGGGGGGCGTCCGTCAGCTGGCGGGCGCAGCGGGCGGTCAGGTCCGGCGGCGCATCCGGGTGCACGGACAGGGTCAGCGCGCCGGTGGCCGGATTCCAGCGGGCCACGGCGTGATAGCGGCGGAGCAGGGCGTGCGGCAGCACGCGGGGCTTGGCGCTGCGGATGCCGAAGCGCGGCAGGCCGTAGGTGTAGGCCAGAAAGCCGAGGGCGATGTCGTGGTCGGCACGGGCGGGCTGCCAGGGAAGGGGAGACGTGTCGCGGGTGGGCGTGACGGTATGCGTACCTGCGGGAGTCGGCAGGCCGAGGAAGGCGGCCAGCGCGGCGTCGGTGTGCGGGCCGGGTTCATGATCCGGGGGAAGAGTGTCGGACGCGGGATCGCCCAGGCACAGTTCCTGACGCGGGCCGATGCCGACGAGACAGCACGGGCCTTGCGCCTCGCCACCGGGCCAGACCGTCCAGCCGGGGGGCATGGCGGTGTGGATGTGGGGGGCGCCGGTTACGTCGGCGGTGCCGGAAGGCTGGCCGGATGGGGCGGCGCCAGCACACGGGGCATCCGCCCCGTCTGCATCCCCGTGACCGGGGTCGGGGTGACACAACAGCAGGTCGGCGCCCTGCCGGGCGCAGGCCAGGGCGAAGGACGCGAAGACGTCGGCGTCAGCGCAGGCCGAGAGCATGCAACGCATGGCGTATCCACCACACCCCGTCCGGGGTGAGGAACGATTCGGGGTGAAACTGGTAGCCCAGCAGGGGCAGGCATTGGTGCCGGGCGGCCATGACCACGCCTTGCCCGTTGCGGGCCAGCACGCGCATGCCCGCGCCCATGGCGGACAGGTGCAGCGAATGGTAGCGGGCCACGGTGCGGACCTGCCCGGCGTAGTGCAGCGTGTCCGGCTTGCCGTGCACGCACCCGGGCAGCGGCGCGGTGACCCCGCCGAAATGGGCGTTGATGATTTGCAGGCCAAGGCAGATGCCCAGCACGGGGACCGGCACGGGGCAGGATTGGACACACGGGAGAGATGCCGTGGCGGTGGGCGCGGCTGCGGACTGGTTGGGGGACGGACCGGCGGTTGCGATCTGCTCGGCAGCCTGCTCGGCGGACGAACCGGCGGCCTGACCAGCGGGCGAATCAGCAGGCGGGTGGGCCTGCGCCCCTCCATCCGCTGCGTGCGGTTTGTGCACCCGCGTGACCTCGCCGCCCAGCAGCGGCGCGTACTGCGGATATTCCTCCGGCGTGCCGGGGCCGGGTGAGATTACCAGCAGGTCCCAGTGGGTTGCGGGGGCTGCGGGGGCCGGGCCATCGGTCGCATGGGGCCAGCCGTCCGTGACCGCATCCAGCCGATCTACCGGGACTACTGTGGGCACACAGCCGGTGGCGGCCACCAGCAGATGTTCGAGGTTGCGCGTGAAGCTGTCGTGATTGTCGGCAAGCAGGATGCGCATGCGGTGGTGGTGCGGCGTCCGGTGGTGCCGGGCCGGGCTACCCCTCCATCCAGATGATGGACGCCTGCCGTCCGGTGGTGGCGGCGCGGCGGTAGGAGAAGAAGTCGTCGGGCAGGGTGTGGGTGCACAAGTCCAGCCCGTAGATGCGTTCCGGCAGCAGGCCCGCCTCGGCAAGCTGGTGGCGGGTCAGCGTCCACAGGTCCATGGTGCGGCTGGCCGAGCGGAACCAGCGGGCGAAGTCCTGCCCCCATTCCGTGGCGAAGTTGACGAATTCCGCCGCCGCCGGGCCAAGGCTGGGGCCGCGCACGGCCAGCACCTCGCGCGGGGGAAATCCGTAGCGCTCGCAAAAGGCGCGCACGCCCGATTGCGGAAAGCCGATGCGGTTGCCCCGCCACCCGGCGTGCAGCGCGGCCACGTACTTGCCGCTTTCATGCGCCAGCAGGATGGGCTGGCAGTCCGCCGTCTTGATGACCAGACCCACGCCGGGGCGCGAGGTGGCAAGGCCGTCGGCCTGGGCCACAGGGGTTGCGGCCAGCGCGGCGGCCAGTTGCACCGGTTCCGGGTCGATGATTAGGGCATCGCCGTGTACCTGTTTGGCCTCCACCCATTCGGACAGGTCCAGGCTGGCGGCCAGGGCTGCGCGGTTGGCGGCCACGGCGGCGGAGTCGTCGCCCACCTCGTAGGAAATGTTGCCCCCGGCCCACGGACCATCGGAGATGCCGCCGCGTCGGGTCTGGAAGGCGCACTGCACCCCCGGCACGCCCGGAAAGGCGAAGCGGATGCAACGCGGGGTTACGTCATCGGGATTGGCGGCGGGGGCGCCGGTACGGGAAAGCGGCGGAAAGGCCAGCGACGGGGTGGTTACAGCCATGTCAGTCCCTCCTCGGTGCACAGTGCATGGACGGGGCGGTCCCATGGGGCCACGGGCAGCGCCGGTACGATCTGGAACGCGTAGGCCAGCCCCACCAGCGCGGTGCGGGCCATGGCCGGGTGGGCCAGGAATCGGTCGTAGTAGCCCGCGCCGTGGCCAAGGCGGTTGCCTTGCCGGTCGAAGGCCACGCCGGGGATGATGGCGAGGTCTGGCGCAAAGGCGGACGCATGGCCGGGCTCGGCATTCATGTCGATGGCCGGGCAGCGGGTGGGGTCCGGTTCCGCGATGCCGTAGCGTCCGGGTTTGAGGTCCGCCGCGCAGGCGCAGGGGGCCAGGCACATCTCGTTGTCGCAGTTGGCGGTGGGGACGGCGGCGCCAGTTGCGGAGGGTGCGGGGCCGGTTGTGGGGGACGTGGGGGACGCGGGGGGCGCGGGGGACGCGGACGCAGGCGTCACGCAGCGCGGCAGCAGCACCTGCTTGCCGTCCGCCCAGGCGGCATCCAGCAGGCGGGCGGTGGCGGTTTCGTTGCGCACGGCCACGTACAGCAGCACCTGTCGGGCGGCCTGCCATGTCGGTGACGCCAGCAAGGCATTTTGCGCGGCATCACCCAGGCGGGCGGCCTCGTCGGGGGGCAGCGCGGCGCGGCGGGCCAGCATGGCGTGGCGCAGGGCCTGTCGGGCTTCGACGTCTGGCGGGGTTGGGTGCGTCATGTGGGGTGCCGGGGCAAGTTTCAGGGTGTGCGCTGCCTGGTGTTGGGGAACCGCAGGGGCCGAGAAATAATGAAGCAGCCCTGAAGCGGACTTACTGGCGCTGGCCTTTCACCGCCGGTCAGTCCGCATGCCTTGCCGCAGCGGCGTGGCGGGTGGGCGGGGCCGCTGCGGCCTGCGGAGAGTTTTGTCAGGTGGCGGGTGCGTGGTGTAAAGTGCGGACGCGGGCGGCGTCCAGCTGACAACCGAGCGGCAATCGGGCCGCAATCAGGCAGCAACCCCATTTCATACGCCCTCTCCGTCGCGCAATCTAACAAGGAAGGCATCGCATGCAAAGCGCACCCTACTGGATAGCGTTCGGCGACATCCACGACGACGTTTCGCCCATCTCGGACATTCCCGGCCTGTCCGAGGCGGCGGGCGTGATCATTACCGGGGACATCACCGTGGTTGGCGGCGTGCGCCAGGCCGAGCGCGTGCTGTCGGCCATTGTCGCGCGCAACCCGGCCATCCACGCCCAGATCGGCAACATGGACAAGGCCGAGGTGACCGACTGGCTGGACGGGCGCGGCTGGAACATCCACCGCGCCGCGCGCGAACTGGCCCCCGGCGTGGGCCTGCTGGGCGCGGGCTATTCCACGCCCACTCCCTTCGGCACGCCCAGCGAGGTGCCGGAAGCGCGGCTGGCCGAATGGCTGGACGCGCTGCGGGCCGAGGCGGGCCGCTGGTCCCGGCTGGTGCTGGCCGTGCACACCCCGCCCAAGGACAGCCTGTGCGACAAGCTTGGCAACGGCGCGCACGTGGGCAGCCCGGCGGTGCGGGCGTTCATAGAGACGGTGCAGCCGGACGTGTGCCTGTGCGGGCACATCCACGAATCGCGGGCGGTGGACCGCATCGGCCGCACCGTGGTGGTGAACCCCGGCGCGCTGGGTGCGGGCGGCTACGCCGTGGTCAGCGCCCCGGAAGACGGCCCGCTGACGGCGGAACTGAAGGTGCTGCGGGGGTAGCAGGGCGAGATTTGAAGAGCGGACGTGCCGGTTTGCCCGGTGAAACGACGGGGGGCTGGCGGACAGCGCCGCCAGGTCTGCGCGAAAAAGCAGGTTCCCGCGAAATTTTTATCCTGCTGTGTCGGCGTGTTGTTCTTCTTCTTTGATGTTTCTCCAGTTTTCTGTTGACACCGGGTGGCTGCGGGCATACTTCTAACGACCCGACGGCAAGGCCCAGCCCACGCCGCCGGATCCGAATTCCGCAGGTGACGCGGGGTGGAGCAGCTCGGTAGCTCGTCGGGCTCATAACCCGAAGGTCGTCGGTTCAAATCCGGCCCCCGCAACCATATTTGAAGGCCTCATGAGGAAACTCATGGGGCCTTCAATTTGTTATGAAACGACGGTTTCATAATAGCAGTCATCCGCTAGTCTCAATAGGATAGACTCTGGTTTGAGATCTATCGTTGTGTCTTTTAGTGCGTTTTTTGTATTAATTTGTCTTTGTGCTGATATTCTGTAGTAGTGAATTGTTAATATTAGTAGTGCTCCAAGTGAGTTTATGGCATTTTGGAGCGTTGCTTTATTAAAGTTTGTGTCGCGTTCATGTTTGACTTTTTGATGATCGTTCCACCATGCGGGATTTTCCCCGTGCTTCCATTTCTTCCATGGGATAAATGTGAGACCGTATCTGTGCATAAAAACTTGTGTGTCTGCTATTCCAGGTATTAAATCTATTACGTCGTCTCTGTATGTGTTTATGCCAGCGTATTTTTTTTCTTGGTTTACTTTTTTGCAAAGCATTTTTGCTACAGTATCAACTTCGGATGATGTTGTTAAAAGTAGATGTGCAAGAGCAATTGAATATGTACGATAATTCGAATCTGAGAATTCAATATATCTTGAAATTGTCTCTAGATCTCGCTCTAGTGCTAAGAAGTAGTTCCAGTGTATGTTTCCACCTGTTGTTGTAATAGCCATGTTCTGTGGCGCTCCTTTTAATTGGTATTGGCGTTGCTACTGGTGGTATGTTTGTGTTGCGGAATGAGTAAAGGATGCACGTTGTGATGAAGCTTGGCAATTATTTAGCGATATGCAATGCTGCGTGGTGGTTTGTTGAGGCTGCTGGGCACATTTAAGAAGGTAAATAGCTATGTTGCGTAGGGGGAGCTTGGGATGGGATTATTTGTTTGCTCACCGGTGAGGTCCCCTTGCCCCTGCGGCGAATCTCTCCTATATTCTCCGCACGAGGTGCGGTGAATGTGCCCTTTTATCCATGAATTTCCCGATTGGCCCGCCTTCCGCTGGGATAGCGAGCGCCTGGCCGCGCCGCTGGCTGCCGTGCGGCACCGGCAGGGGCGGCTTTTGGGGCGCATGGAAGCGCTCGGCTTTGCGTTGCGCGAAGAAGCCGTGTTGCGGACGCTGACCGAAGACGTGCTGAAATCCAGCGAGATCGAGGGCGAGGCTCTGGACCGGGAGCAGGTGCGCTCCTCCATTGCCCGGCGGTTGGGCATGGATGTGGGCGCGTTGCCGCCTGCCGACCGAAACGTGGAAGGCGTGGTGGAGATGATGCTCGACGCCACGCAGCAGTTCGGGGCTGCGCTGACCGAGGACAGGCTGTTCGGATGGCATGCCGCCCTGTTCCCGACCGGGCGCAGCGGCATGCGCAGGATTGGCGTGGGCGCGTGGCGTACCGATGCCACCGGCCCCATGCAGGTGGTGTCCGGCCCGGTGGGGCGCGAGCGGGTGCATTTCGAGGCCCCAGCCGCCGCCCGGCTTCCCGCCGAAGCAACGGTATTTCTGGACTGGTTCAATGGCGGGCCGCCGCTCGACCCGGTGTTGAAGGCAGCCGTCGCACACCTGTGGTTTGTCACCCTGCATCCGTTCGACGACGGCAACGGGCGCATGGCCCGCGCCATCGCCGACATGCAGCTTGCCCGCGCGGAGGGCAGCCCTCAACGCTTCTACAGCCTGTCCGCACAGATACGGCAGGAACGCAACGCCTACTACGCCATTCTGGAAAAGACCCAGCGCGGCGACATGGACGTTACCGGGTGGGTGCTGTGGTTTCTGGAGTGTCTGGACAGGGCCTTTGACGGCGCGGAGCGCATTCTTTCCACGGTGCTGCGCAAGGCACGGGTATGGGACGTGCTGGCCGGGCAGCCCCTGAACGAGCGCCAGCACAAGGTCATCAACCGGTTGCTGGACGGGTTCGAGGGCAAGCTGACCACGTCCAAGTGGGCGGCGTTGGCCATGACTTCACCCGATACGGCCCTGCGCGACATCAGCGATCTTGTGGCGCGCGGCATTCTGGTGAAGGACGCTGCGGGCGGGCGCAGTACCAGCTATTCGCTGGCGGAATTTGCCGACGGCTAAGCCGGTTGTGCATTGTGGCGATGCAATCATGAACGGACCTTACGGCAATTGCCGTAAGGCCTTTTCGTTTTGTCCCGGATCACCGCGGGGGCAGGGCTACGGTCTGCCATGGGCTGATGTGCGCCGTGCATTGCGGATGGCGTGCGGGCAACGCATGCGCATCACCGGCGGACAGGGCTGAAGAGGAAATCGTCCGCCGCCAGCCCGAGGGCCGCCCACCCCGTAGCCAGCCCTGCTGGACAATGCGCACAAACCTTGTAAAAATGCGTTGCTGATTCGTGGTGCGAACGAGCATGCACCTTCCCCGTGCCTGTTGTTTCGGCATGACATCCAACCCTCGCGTTTGCAGGCCACGGTCGCCATCCATGCCCCCCAATAGTACCCTGCCGGATTCGCAAGCACTGCTCGACGCCGTGCTTGGCGGCTTTCACGCCCTGCTGCTGGAAAATGGCGACGGAATCACCCATGATCCCGTACGCGGCAAGCAGCGCGCCGAGATTCCCGCCGCCTGCCTGTTCGCCCTGTGCGCAACCGGCAGGCACGATGCCCCCGAAGCCGAACAGTGCCGCCGCCTGCTGCTCTGCCTGCGCAACCGCGAGGGGCTGTGGGACGAGATGGCCTATGGCCCGGACGACGAGGCCGTGGGGTTCTACGGGTTGGTCACGACAGCCTACGCCGTGCTTGCTCTGGCTCGCCGGGCGGCGGCAGCCAATGACAGGACGGATATTCCAGCCCTTGTCGCCGCGTGCGATGCCATCTACGGCACCGAGAACGACGGCACCCTGGTCAAGGCCGCGCACAACAGGAGCGCGGTGCTGAATACCAATCTTCTTGGCGCGCAGGCCCTGATGGCCGTGGCCCACATGCTGCCGCAGGCGTCGAACCGCCGCCGCATGTACACGGGCCTTGCCGAACGCGTCATCCGCAGGGCGCTCGGCTATCAATCTCCCCGAGGCTTCTTTCCGTACCACTTCGAAAGCCTGGCGGTGCCCATACTGTACCAAGCCATGGTGACGGCGCAGCTGCGCCAGTTGCTGCACTATTTCCCGCAGCCGGTGCTGCGCCTTGCCGTCCGGCAGGGGGGGCGCGCCCTGCGTTCCGTGTTCAATGCATCTGGTGATATCCTGTGGGACCGGGCCAACAATCACGACAAGCGCGGCGCCATGTGGGCCCATACCTTTGCGCTGGCTGCCCTTGACGGAGACGATGGCCTGCTGCCCGCCATTTGCGAGAAGCTGTCCGCCAGCATGCGCGATGGCCTGTTTGTCGGCGTGGAGGGGGCAACGCAGCCTGACCCGTTCTACAGTGCCTGGATGAGCTTCGGCCTTGTCTGGTCGCTGGAAAAGCCCGCCCTTGGCCTGGTCGTGTCGCCGGGCCTGATGCTGCGCCGGGCCTGGCTGCTGGTCGAATACTGGTGCACGGCGCTGTCCTTCGTCGGGGCGTATGCACTGCACCGCCTGCGCGCGTGGGTATTTCCCTGCGGCACGCTGGAAAATCGCCGATGGAAGTAGGCGCCACGCGGCAACTCAACGCGGGATATCTGTATGACAACCCGCTCACCGTACGCCTGCTGCGCACCGTCGATGCGATGCTGCGCCTTGTGCCACGCGCACGACGCACCCTTCCGGAGCGGGTGGAGCGGATACTGCTGATCAAGCCGGACCACCTCGGCGACGTGCTGATGACCGGCAGCATCGTCCCCGTGCTGGCGGCCCGCTACCCGGACGCCCGCATGGACCTCGTCTGCGGCTCGTGGACGCGTGATCTTGTCGAACGGCTGGAGTGCTTCGGGCGTATCCACGTCGTGGATCACGTCCAGCTCAACCGTGGGGGGCAGGGCCTGGCGGCAAAGCTGTGGCGCTTCCTGTCCACATGGGGGCAGGCGTTGCGGCGCATCCGTTCCGAGCGCTACGACCTGTGCCTGTGCCTGCGTCCGTTCGGGGGCAACCTGATTTCCCTTGCAGCGCTTTCCGGCGCGCGGTTCACGGTCGGACACGGCACGGCAGGGGGTGCCCCGTTGCTGGACGCGGTGGCATGCTGGACACCGGGCCTGCACGCGGTGCAGCACCACCTGGAAGTACTGGCCGCGTGCGATTGCCACGCCGACTTCCAGGCCCTGCGCTGTCTGCCCCCGCGTGGAGCGCGCGAGGAGGATGTGCGGCGCATCCGTGATGCGCTGGGCATCGGGCCTTGCTATCACGTGATCATTCCCGGCAGCGGCGGCGCGTCGAAAATGTTCCCGCCCGACTTCTGGCGAACCCTGGCCGAGGGCCTGCCCGGCGACTCCATAGTTCTGTGCGGCTCGCCGGAAGAACGCGCCCTGTTCGCGCCCATTGCCGGGGCAAGTCCCCGCTTCGTCAATGCGGCAGGAACGTTCGCCCTGCACGAACTGCCCCTGTTCTATGCGGGCAGCGCATCGGTGCACTGCACGGATTCCTTCGGCGCTCATCTCGCCGCGCTTTCCGGGGCGGACACCACCGTCTACTACAAGCCAGAAGCGGACATAGCGGCCTGGCACCCCCTGGGTGACAGATGCCGGGCCGTGGTGGTCAGGGAACAGCATGCCCCTGCGACATGATCTTTTCAGGATACGCCGCAAGCTCGGTTCGTACCTGTTCCGGGGCCTGTACCCGGTAGCGCCGCGCCGCGCCTTCTCCCCCGCCATCTTCGAGGAGGAGCTTCGGCGCGAACCCGTGGCCCCCGCTACGCCCACAGGGTCGGCCCCCTCGCCCCTGCTGATCAGCTTTGACGACACGTCGCTGCTCGACGGCAGCCGGGGTACCTGCGACACCGGTGGCAACCCCGACGGCGAAACCTGGCGGCTGTTCCGGGCGTTCGCGGACGAACACCCGCAATTGCGCCACACGCTCTACTTCGTCCCCAACCCGCGCTATCGCCTTGTGCCCGATGTTTCGGACATGCTGCCCGACGGGGTGTTTTCCGTGGCACACCACGGGGCAGGCCACCCCCTTGTCGCGGCCTTGCAGGAAATGGAACGCCGGGGAACGGTGGAGGTGGCGCTGCACGGCTACGAACATGTGCGGGGCTGGCCCCTGGACTATTACGCGGCCTACGAATTCGATTTCATCGATGCCGCCAGGGCGGCACGGCTGGTGGCCCAAGGGTATGAAGAATTGGGGCGCTTTTTCGACATCCGTGGTTTCAAGCCGCCAGCATGGAGCGCCGGGCAGCTCCGGGGTGACTGCTACCTGGCCGATGTCGTCGCGGAATCCGGGCTCTTCCACTATGCATCGCTCTCCAGCCCTTCCAACGGGCTGAACTATGCGAGGCATGCGTGCAGTCACATCCATCCCGGTCACCGGGGCAGTTGCGTGCTCATCCCGCAGAATTTGTCGATACTCTGGGACGAGGACTTTCTGCGCGACATGGTAGACCTGATTTGCGAACGGCGGGGCATCATCAATATCCAGCTGCACTTCTGCCCGGCCTCCGGCCTGATCCGGGACGGCCTGTGCGACGACAACCTTCGAAAACTGGCCCGCATCGCCCAACATGCCCTTGCACGAGGAGCGCGCCCGATGCTGACCCGCGAGGCGGCATGCGCCTGACATTCGTTCATCCCAATCTGGCGGAACGCGGCGGCGCGGAGCGCAAGATGCTGCTGATCATCGCGGAGCTGCTGCGGCGCGGCCACGATGTGCAACTGCTTGTGAACCGCTTCGTGCCGGAAACAACCTTTCACGAACTGCTGCCGGACGGCTTTGCCCCCACCGTGCTGCCGGGCCGCAAGCCCGTATGGTGCGCCCGCGTGCTGGCGCACCTGCTGCGCACACCGCCGGACGTCACGGTGGCGCACAACCATCCCGCGCAATTCCCCGTGGGGCTGTTCGGCCTGCTGCATCCGGAGTCGGCCCGCGCCTGGATCTGCAACGAGGTCATGCCCATGCTGGCCCCCCGAAACGGCATGGCCTGGAAGGCGTTCTACGCCGTGGACAAGGCCCTGGTGCGGCGCTTTGGCCGATGCATCGTGAATTCTGGCTTTACCGCCGAAAGTTTCCGCAGCTGGTACGGCGGCGAACCGGAGCGCATCTATTCCGGCGTCCAGTTGTACGAGGAGATCGCCCCGACAATCACCGACGATGCGCCATGGATGGGGGGGCTGCCCGAACGCTTCATCCTTGTGCTCTCACGGCTGGAGCATCACAAGAACCTGCGCTTTCTGGAGACGATGGCCGAGGCTCTGGCAGGCCTGCCCATCGTCGTCGCTGGCCGGGGCCACGATCAGGACTATGTGGCCGACCTTGCGCAACGCATGCCCGGTGTCACCTATCTGGGTGGAGTCAGCGAGCCGCAGAAGTTCCATCTTTACCGCAAGGCCTCCGTCTTTGCCTTCCTGCCCACCGCCGAACCCCTCGGGGTAACCACCATGGAGGCCATCGGGGCGGGTACGCCGGTTGTGGCTTTCAACTCGGGCGGCCCGCGAGAGGTCATTCTTGACGGGCGCAACGGATCGCTGTGCGATACCGAAGACGCGTACATCGCTGCCCTGCGGCAGTGGCTGGGTGCCGGTGCCGCAGCGCGCGATGCGGAAGATTTTGAAGGCTACATCCGCAAGAACTTCAGCAACGCGGTGATGGTCCGCCGGTTCGCGGACTGCATCCTGGGGCTGAGGGGCGTACCGGCATCGCCATGATGGCGCGAGCGGCAAAGCGCGTGGGGGTCAGCCCTCGAGTTCGGATTTTGGTCTGAAGACATACAGGCTGTGCTGTGCGTTTCCGAACAGGCGCAACCCCAAGGAAAGCATGATTTTCAGGATGTTTTTAACGGGGGTGTTCCGGTGCATGTCGAATGGAAAGCTATCGACTGGTGACATGCATCGTTTCTCCAGAACCCAGTGTTCGGAAAAATCTTCCTCGGCAATGTTCCATGCAGGGTCGATGTTTTTCTTCAGTTTGTTGTACAGGGATTTCTGGTTGTCCACTTCGACCAGCAGTCTTGTTCCTGGCCTGCTCAGGCGCGAAAGTGACCGGAAAAATTCGCGCTTGTCTGGAACATATCCGATCACGAACACCAGAAGGATTATGTCCATCTGCGGCATGTCTTTGATGCTTTCCGAAATATTCAATGCGGGAAAGAGCTCGCGCCCTTGTGCGGCGTATGGTGCCGAAGGCTCATAGGCGTAGATAGCGTCTTGCGGTGCGATGCCTTGCTCAAGAAGATATCCCGCGAGTGAACATGACCCGGCGCCGTAATCCAGAATGCGCTTTCCGGAAAATCCCTGTACTATCTTTTCGTAGCAGCGCAGCCTGAAATATGATTGAATATATCTGGATACAATATGTCGGATTAGTATTGGTCGGCCAAGTTTGTTTTTTGAGATGAGGGGGGATTGCCCGTCATGAGCAACGCTTTTATGTGCCCATGCGGGCTCATTCAGATGCGGTGCATTGTCGATAAGCGCATTCTGCGGGGATGTGGCGCACGGGAATGTCATGGTGCGTGTCGTGTGGGTTGATAGGTTGCCACGATGCATTTTGCGATGTTTGATATTCGCCAGCATGGTATCGCGGTGTGGCACGCGAGGAACTTTTTGCTGTCCAGAATGGTGCGGCATGCCACCAGCAACGCGCCTTGCCGACCGTCGTGGATGGGTGTTAATTCGATAGTCGATATCGTGAAATAGATTATTAGGCAAGGGCCAATCTCCGCGCGGGATCCGCACAGGGCTTGTGCAGTCGGTGCTGGCGTACCGCCAGCTAGTCGAGTTTGGCTGGTGTTGGGTTGGGCCGAGTCTTGCTGGCGGGTAGTCGTGCGTTGCGCTGGTATGCGCGGGCGTCCGGGGGCACGGCATTGGTGCTGGAAGTGCGAGAGTGTTCTCCCGCCCCTCATCCGGAGAGGCTCCGCCAGCGGGCGGGCAAGGGGGGGGGCTGTCGGATTGCCACGGTGTCGCAATCGAATTGGGAGCGTTAGTCCGCAGTAATGCCGCTGTGCGCAGGGGGGCCTGCTCGGGCTGGGTTGGCGGCCGCGCACGCGGAATGTTCCGGGCTAATCTTGATGGTGCGTGGGTGCTGGCAGGCGGACGCGCTGTCTTGCCTGTGGCGATCAGCTTGCGTCGTGCCGCAGGATGGGGGGGCTGGTTGTCCGTGACGCCCGCCCCGGCCTGTCGCTGCGGCCTCCGGTGTCCTGCGCCTCGTGCCCTTGCGCGGACAAGGGGGCCATGCACGGCACGGCGCCAGGCTTGGCCGAAGCGGACACAATGCCGCCCCGAGGATGTGCGGGAGGAGTGGCGAGCGCCGCTTGCTTCCGGTTGTCTTGCAGCTGGAAGCAGCGTATGATTTTATGTGGGAATATATGGGAATGCTGTAATGCAAACACTCGTCGCACGAAGAAGTCACCTGCAACTCTTGCAGGTACATGAACCCCCGCTTACCAGCCATTCGATCAAGGTTCGGCTGCACTGGTCCGCCATGTCCTTCGGAACGGAGCACAACACGCTCGCCGGACAGAAGACGGGGGCCATTCTGAAGGCAGGGCATTACTGGCGCAAGGCGCTGGGCCTGCTCAGGCAGACCGGCTCTCCCGCGCGGGTGCTGGAGCGCTACGCCAAGCTCAAGCGAGGGCTTTCCCCGCTGGGCTACAGCGCCGTGGGCGAGGTCATTGCCTGCGGCAGGCGGGTCAACGTGCCATTGCCGCAGGGCACGCTGGTGCACGTGGGTGGGGAGTACGCGTCACACGCAGACATCGTCACCGTGCCGCAGAATTTCGTCTTTCCCTTGCCGGAGCAGCGCGGCCCCATCAAGCCCGCGCTTTCGCTTGCCACCATCGCCAGCGTTCCCATTCATGCGGTCCTGCACGCGCGCGACTGTCTGCCCACCTCCATGACGCCCTCTGTGCTCGTTGTGGGCGGCGGCATAATCGGCACCTTCGGGGGACTGTTCGCAACGTCAATAGGCTGTCGCGTGTCGCTGTTCGATACTGCCCCGACAACGCTGGCGGATGCCTTCCTTCCGCGCCGTTCAATGGGCGAACGCTACGACATGATTCTCGTGTGCACACCCTCCATGCAGGGCATAGAAACGCACCTGGAGGCGGCCAATGAGGGCTGCGTGTTGTCGGTTGTCGGCGAGACTCCGCTGCAGGTGGACCGGGGCACCCTGGAAGACAAGTACATGACGGTGCGCTTCTGCAAGAGCTTCGGCTACGGGCGCGGGAACAAGGCCTACGAATTCGGCTGCGCCGACGTGGATACTTCACGCTTTCCGCATACCCTGCGCGCCAACATTTCGCGCGGGCTCACGCTGCTTGATGCCAAGTCTTCCCAACTCGAGGGGCACATCAACATCATGTCTCCTGCCGATCCTCAGCCCAGGCACGATCAGGTTAACATCTTCAAGTGGAACAACTGACCCTGTCCCGCCGGGGGGGGGCGTGCGGATGCGGGCCACGCCAGAGTCATTCGGGCATTTTTCTGCCGTGCACAACGAGGGTGGCATGAACGATTACCTACAGGATTTCTATTCCAATGCAGGGCACCACATGTCGGAACGGCGCATGTCCATTCGTTCCGCGCATGTACGCAGAATGCTTTCGGGGTCTGGCCTGTGCAGCGCGGAACGGTGCATTGATATCGGCGGTGGTCTCTATTCATCGCTTGGCGCTGTCGAAGGACTTCGCGATGGGATATATATCGATATATCCAAAGAGTTTTGCGAAAAATATGAGAGTGTATACGACACGTATCATGCAGACGTGAATGTTGGACTGCCTCCGAAATTGCTGGATCGTGTCGGTGAGAAGAGTGTTGATATCGTTTTTTGTTTCGAGGTCCTGGAACACCTGTTCACGGCGGATCGACTTGTTGAAGACTGTATAGCTGTACTAAAAGACGGCGGTGTGTTCATATTTTCTGTTCCCAATGACATGGGGTTCTATTTGCGTCGCCTTGATGCCTTTTTGAAGGCATCTCCCTATGGCCACCATGGAAATCCTTTCTCCGAACAACACATACGATTCTTTAACTCCAGAAATATCATGAATTTTTGTTCCCAATATCTGGTTTCCGCAGCTGATGGTTCGCGGCAAAGGGGATTCGCGAGTATTAACCTTTCGGGAATCAACATGAATCTTTCCAGTGGGATCAGGGAAAGGCTTGGGCGCCCCCCGTTTGCAGATTTTCTCGCTGCCCGCTTCCCTCAATGGTTCGCAACGAATTTCCTGTGCTGCTGCATGGTGGGAACACGATGAGATCGCTGCTCATATACGGAACAGGCGGCTATATAGAGTCCATCGTCCTGCCTCGCATCCGCGCGAAGGTGCCGGATCTTCGCATCGCCGTGATGTCCAACAGGCCAGCCCACAGTGCCAACTTCGCCGCAAAGCAAGGTGTGGAGTGTCTGCAATCCCTGGCGGACATTCCGTCTTTCGACGCCTTCTTTCTGGCGTCATCCCCCCTGGATTATCCGGATTTCATGCGTGAGCTGCCGGACACTGCCCGGGTGTGGGTTGAAAAGCCCCTGTGCGAACTTGCTGAAGACGAGCTGAAGGCCATTGTCCAGGCGGGTGAACGATTCGTCGTGCCGCCCAATACGGGCATGAACAAGCGTCATCTGCCGGAGCTGGTCGAATTGGCAGGCATATCCGAAATTTCCGGAACAATTGACATGCGCCTCGAATACGCTCCGGCAATGGAGCATGGGGCGTGGCGCCAGTATCTGCTGCGTGGCGGCGTTTACTGGGCAGACGGCGTGCATGCCTTCGACCTTGGCCTTTTCCTGCTGGGGGATGAGGCGGGCATCAGCTTTACCCGCATGGATGCTGGCATGTGGGAGGCAGAGGTTGTATCGCCGAAAGGGCGCATCCGGGTGCGGGTGGGGCGCGAGGTGGAAGAGCGCACGGAATTGAATGGTACCCGCTGGCCCGCGCTGTGGTCGCCGGATGCGGGGCACAGATCGTTCGACGCCAATCTTGCCGGGTTTCTGGCGGGCGACAGCAACTGGCAGGCCGTTGTCGCATGCCATGAAAAAATGCTGAAGGCGTGTCTGGCCCGCATTGCGGCCAACGGCCCGGCGGGTGGCTATGCGGAACCGGGGAACTGGTAGCACATGTCGCACGCAGCCAGGCTTTCCGCGACAGTGCTCACCCGGGACAACCGCAGGACCATTGCCGACACCGTCAATTCGCTCAAGGGGGTCGTTGACGAGCTTGTCATCGTCGATGACAACTCGACGGACGGCACGTTGGAAATCATCCGTTCGCTCTGGCCCGACGCCCGCATATTCACCCGCGCCCTCGCGGGCGACTTCGCCGCGCAGCGCAACTTTTCGCTGGAGCAGTGCACGCGTCCCTGGGCGGTGATCATCGATTCCGACGAACATCTCGACGCCACGCTCGCCTCGGCCATCCACAAGGCGGTTTCCGGCGAGTCCGCATCGTCGTTGTACAATTGCCGGCGGATCAACAGGAATTTTTCCCGTCCGACGCGCGTTGCCCTCGATCGACCGATCCTGATGCGAACATCACTCAGGTTTCTCGCGGCAGTGCACGAACATGTTCCGGGACCGATGACCATGCTTGAAGGCAACCTGCACCACGATTCATGGGCGGGTGTTGATGACTTCGTGCACGACCTTAACGTATATTCCGGGCGCAAGGCCGACCTTTGGATCAGCGAGGGGCGCGACTATGCCGTGCCCCACATCGTGCTGCGGCAGCTGGCGGCTTTTTTTTATCTTTTCTTCAAGCGTTACATAGGAGAGGGGCGGTTTCTGGGGGGCTGGAAGGGCCTTCTCTACTGCCTCTGCTGGAGCGCCGAAGAGCTTTTCGCGGCCATGAAATACATTGAGCGCCGCGAAAATGCTCCCCGTAACTAATGCACCGCATCTCGCGGTCTGAACATCTGGGCGTCATGACCTGTAAGAACAGCAAACTGCATGTTGCCGTCTGGGGCCTTGGCTACGTGGGCTGCGTTGCCACAGCCTGCCTTGCGGAACTGGGCCACAGCGTGAACGGCGTCGACGTGGATCCCAACAAGGTGCGCCTGGTCAACCAAGGCTTGCCTACCATTGTCGAAAAAGACATCGATGCCCTGATGGCGAAAAACAGGAGGGCCATTTCGGCCTGCGAAAGCGCCCCTCCCACCCTTGATGGGATGGACGTGTCCCTTGTCTGCGTTGGCACCCCCAACGCCTTCGACGGCAGCCTCGACCTGTCGATCCTGTTCAAGGTGGCCGATACCATCGCCTCCAAGTTGTCTTCGCAGGGCAAGTACCATGTCGTGGCCATTCGCAGTACGGTTCCCCCGGGCACCTGTGACCTTGTTGCCCAGATAATGGAACGTGTTTCCGGGCTGCAAGCCGGGCGCCACTTCGATGTCGTCGCCAATCCGGAATTCCTGCGGGAAGGCTCGGCCGTGCAGGACTATTTCCATCCCCCCTACACCGTTGTGGGCACCAGGGGAGAATCGCCCGAAGCGCTGGCGGTGATGCGCCGCCTTTACGAGGATCTGGACGCCCCATTCCTGGCGACGGATGTTCGTGCCGCCGAACTCATCAAGTTCGTCAACAATTCGTGGCATGCGCTGAAGATCAGTTTTGCAAACGAAATAGGCAACATTTGCAAGAGATCCGCCATTAACGCCCGCGAGGTGATGCACCTCTTCTGCCAGGATGCCGTGCTGAACATTTCGCCGTACTACCTCAAGCCGGGGTATGCATTCGGTGGTTCCTGCCTGCCCAAGGATCTCAGGGGGCTGCAAGCCCTCGCGCGCAGGGCAGAGATCGTGACCCCCGTACTGGACAGCATCGAACCATCCAACAATCGCCAGGTGGAGCAGGCCTTCAAGCTTATCGCCGCGCTGGGGAGACGTACGGTTGCATTCCTTGGTGTCAGCTTCAAAAGCGGTACGGACGATGTGCGCCTGAGCCCCAAGCTGTCACTGTGCCACAAGCTGATCCGCAACGGGTACACGGTGCGGGTGCATGACGGCAACGTTTCCCGTTCCCTTGCAGAGGGTATCAACCACAAGTTTCTGCTTTCCAGGCTGGAGGAGGCCGCGCCGCTGTTGCAGGAGACCCTGTCCGACGCGCTTTCAGGGGCTGAATTGGTGGTCCTCGCCAACAATGAGCCGGAATATGGCAAGCTTGCCGAATTGCTTCGCCCCGAGCAGTTTCTTTTCGAACTGGAACGACTGCCCTGCGGCGTTCCTTGTCCAAGGGAGGGTATCTGCTGGTGAAGGATACACCCTACAAGAGTGATATCGAGTCGTACTGGGGGGCGCTGTGGCAAAGCCAGGTGTACGGGCTCAATCCCTGTGACAAGGTAACGCGGTTCAAATTCGCCCGTTTTCTCAAGCCGGTGCTTGATGATTTGCCCCGGAGCGCCAAGTTGTGTGAGCTTGGTAGCGGCAACTGCCAATGGTTGATGTTGTGCAGGGCCTATCGCCCCGACATACAACTTTTCGGCATTGACTTGACGAGCACGGCAGTTGCGATAGGTAGCAATGCAGGCGTGTGCATGACACAGGCCGACATCCGTGACATCCCCCTGCCCGATGGTGCATTTGATGCGGTATACAGCTGGGGAGTGATTGAACACGTGGATGAGACAGCCCAGGCCCTTGCTGAGCAGTATCGCCTGGCAAGCCGGTGGGTGATAGTGGACGTGCCGAATAAATGTTCCTTGCCGGCACTGTCCATAGCCCGGGATGTGAAGGCGCGTGGACTCTCGCCGTATGAATATATGGTGGAGCACGGGAAACAGTATTCTCCGCAGGAATTCAGGTCGCTGGTGCAGTCGGTGGTGCATGAGGGTGACGATTGCACGTTCATGTGCAACTACCACGTGTTGCCCCACGCCAAAGGCCTCCGCCAGTATCTGGACCCCGTGGTGCCCGATTGGCTGCGCAGCCGTTTGGGCCAAAACGTAGGCGCCGTTATCCGAAAGGGTGGCAAGAGTCGCGCATGACATATCCGCTGATTGCCATCCATCGTGGCCGAAATGCCAAGGTGTCCATGTTTTTCAGGTCGGTCACGGATGTCGACTACAACTTCGATTTCCGAGGTTTTGCGGGCGGGTCGAAGCTCAACCCGTTCTGGCTCTTGCTGAAGGCGTGGATCACCTCCAGGGAAATTCCGGAAGCCAGGGCATATCTGGTTGAAGGCGGCATGCTGTTCTGGGTGGGGTGGTTTCTGAAGCGACGCTACCCGAATTCCCGTCTGCTGCTTCGCATTCCCGAGCCCGCATTCTGGCTGTCGCCGCTGAAGGGGCGCCTGCAACGGGCCTTCTATCGGTTCAGGATGCGCTGCATGCGCGATTCCGTGGACTGGCTTCTGCCAGAAAGCAGGATGGTCGCCGCGGATGCGCAACGCGAGGCAGGCATTCCGGAAGACAGAATTGCGGTGCCCCCGCACTGCCTGACCTACATTTCCGCTCCCGAAAGATTCGGTCCCTTGCGCGATATCCGGAGAGGCGCAGTGGTTGCCTTTGTGATAGACCGGCCACAGGATGCCGGGTACGTCAAGGGGCTGGATGCGGCCATTGCCGCATGCAGGGCCCTGCACCGCCGAAGGGGGGATGTCACGCTTCTGCTTGCGGGGGCTGGTACGCAATATCTGGAGGTGGACGAGCCCTGGATACAGTGCCTTGGGCACGTTCCCATCGAAGAAGTCTTCGCGCGGGCCGCGCTGTGCATTGCGCCAGCGCGGTATGACGCCTTCGTCATTGCCGTGGCCGAGGCGGCGCTTGCCGGTACGATTCCCCTCGTCTCAAGCGGCGTAGGGGCAAAGGAGTGTCTGGAGGGAGCGCCCCGCTCACTTGTCGTGAACGGGCTTGACCCGGAAGAGTGGGCCACGCGCATGGAAGCCCTGCTGACCTTGTCCGACCATGATCGCGCTGATTTGCTAGACTATCTGTACGGGGCCTTTTCCGGGTTGACGCAGGAGCGCTGTCTCGCCAGCTTCAAGGGGCTTGTCAGTGGTGCGCTGAAGCAATTCGGTATTCAGCAGGATATTTCGTAACGTTCCACCCTCTGGCGCCGGAAAGGACAGATTGTGAACAAGAAGGTGCACATCGCGGACATTGGTGCCAGTGGCGGCTTGCACAAGCGCTGGAAGAAGTCGTTGCTGCCAGTGCACGCATATCTTTTCGAGCCGGACAGCGCAGCAGCGGCTGCGCTTGTTTCCGATCGCGACAGCACCGTTTTTCCCTTTGCGCTTTGGGATCGCGATGCAGATGACAATCCGTTCTATATGGCTCGCCAGGACTGTTCCACTTCATCCCTGTTGCGCCCGAACATGCCCCTGCTCGAACGTTGGCCCGACTCCGAGCGTTTCGAAACCGGGAACGTGGTTTCCATGCCAACGCGCACCCTGGATTCTCTTGCGGAAGAGGGGGTCATCCCTGCACTCGACATGCTCAAGCTGGACATCCAGGGCGCGGAGCTGGGTGTGCTGTCGCATGCCACGCGCCTTCTTCCTCAGGCCATAGGCCTGGAGGTCGAGGTCGGTTTCGTGGAAATGTATCAGGGGCAGCCCCTGTTCCGGGACATTGACGCATTTCTGTCCGGGCATGGATTCGAATTGTTCGACTTGCGCCGAGTCTGGTGGCAACGCAGAAAGCCGCGCTACTGTGCGCAGGCAAGAGGTCAACTGGCCTTTGGGGATGCACTCTACTTCCGCTCGCCCGAAAACGTGGCGACGCTTGCGGGTGGCAACCCCAGGATGGCGGCAAGCGCTTTCTGCATTTACGATTGTTATGGCTATTATGATTTGTGTCAGCGCTTGCTGGATTACCATGACATCTTCGAGCCGGCCGACCGCAAGCGATTTGCCGAATATCTGGCCGGAAAGTGCCGCTCACGCGTACCGCACATCCCTCTGGAGCGTACCGTGGAAAATGTGTGTATCAGGCTTTTGGACTTCGTTTTCCAGCGTACGCCTGCGCGGCATGACAAGATTCTGGGCAACCGCTTTTTTGATTAGTCATGGTCAAATCTGAAAGTATCTCGAAAGGACTTTTGAGTTCGTCAACAGCGCAAGTGGTTGCCAAAGTTTGCGGATTGCTGAGAAGTACGTTGACGGCCGTGCTTTTCGGGGCGGGGTTTCATGTAGACACCTACAATGTGGCAAACGCCATTGTAATGGTCGTCTTTCTTATTGGAGGAGAAAGCTTCAGCTACGCCGGTGTTCCCAGGTTGTCCCGCCAGTTTGCAAGAAATCAGGCGGATGCCTTTGGCGCGTTCACGCGTTCACTTTTTATCATCGCGCTTACCCTCGCCTCAGTGGGCTGGCTGGTGACTGAGGTTGCCTTTCCGTACATCGCAAGCGGTGTTGCACCGGGCTACGCACACGACGAACACCATGCCTTGCTTGTCACTACCCGCTTGATGATTCCTGGGTGCATTTTCTTTCTTGCCGGTAAAGCGCTGGGTGCATCATTAAACGCGTCAAAGAATTACAGCATTTTTGCCATGTCGGAAGCTATCGCGTCATTGGCAATGCTCTTCTCTCTCTTTTTTCTTCGCGCAGTTCCGTATAGCCTCTCCGCTTCTTTCACGTGCGGGCAGGCTGCAGGGTTTGTTTTTTTATTTTTAAAGTCTTACAAGTTGCTGCATACGACACGAAGATTTCGCCTGCGTGCTTTTTTGCGTGACGTGAGATTTTTTTTAGGGGTGGCCTTGTCGTATCTGGCAATGTGTGCGCTGCATCCCATATTTCTTTTTTTTGAAAAAAGATTCGGCCTGCAATTGGGGACTGGCGTTTTAGCTGCCTTGGGATATGCACAGTTGGTCAGCGGTTCCATATCGTCCCTGCCGTCATTTGGCACTGTGTTTTTTCCAAAAATATCCGTGTCCTTAACACAAGAGACATTCAATCAAATATTGAAAGTCATCAGTTGCTATACAATACCAGCGTCAATTTTTACATATGTTTTTTCATACAATATCACCGACGCAATATTTGGGTATGGGAAAATGACTTCAGCAGAGGTGCTGGTTACAGCAAATTTTTTGGCCGTCCTTTCGGTAGTTGTATTCTTTGGAGCGTATGAGGCGATTATTCTTAGGTTTTTGTATGCGGCAAACATGACGCGGAATGCATTCGTGGGCAGATTGCTATCGTATGTTGTTGCTGTAGTGTCTCTACTGATTATGCACGATATGTTCATGCTAAAAAGTGAATTGGCCATATACTCAGGGATATTCAGCGCGACATCTGCCGTGTTTTTTTTCTACGTATTCATGATGACAAAGAGAATACGCATAGAGTCGTCAACTGTAATGTATGCAGTTGTGTTGGCCGCGTTGTCATTCGCCACGGGGGGGGCGGCAAAATTCATTGCCAACGCGTTGGGATTGGAAAAATTAGTGTTTCTGGTCTTTTCGTTTGTCGTGTACTCGGTTCTGACTTCAGGGCTGTTTTTGGTCGTCTCAAAGGACCCTCTTGTGATCGTGCTTAAACAACGCCTCGCGGGGTTTCTCGGTCGCAATTGACATCGTGCAGGCCTGCTCCTCCCCTCTTCTTTTGTCGTGCGCGCGAAATTGTCCAAAATCACAGCCAAAAGCATGTCATGATAGTAAAAATCTCGAATTTTTTTCAGGTACACAAGAGGAAGCTGGCCGCGCTGGCTGTTGTTGGAGCTTGCGATTCGCCGTTGGGCCTCAATGTCAAGCTGCAGGTTATTCCTTGGCTCATTGGCTGTGTATGGTTTGCAGCGTCAGCGACCCCTCCTCCGCTTGCGTTGTTGCTATTCCTTTCTCTTGGCTTTGTGCCCCTTCACGGCTTGGAGCCGCTTGTATGGGGCGCATATGTCACGGTTAAAACCGTTGGATTCTGGGGTTTCTCGTGCTGGCTGCGTACCTTGACTGCACGCGACATTATTGTTCCTTTAAAAATTATCCTGTGTGTTGCCATCCTGACATTCTTTGTTGCGGTTTTTTTCACTCACTCCGTTGAAACAAAGCATGTGGGGGATTTTAGTATCCCTCGGGTGGCTGGCATTAATCGGGGGGGGCTCCACAGCGCCGCAGTGTATGCCATGTTTTCTCTGGTTGCCCTCGCAATTGGGCTGAAGCGAACAGCCTTGGCGTTTGCTGCCCTTTGTCTCTTTGGTTCGTCGTATATGGCGACTATTGCGCTCGTATTGTCGGCAGGTATCATGTGCTGTAAGTCGCTAAAGGTTGCTCGGCTGGCCTCGTTGTTGATTCTTGTGGTGTCAATAGCGTATCCAGTATTTTCTTTTTTTTATGGCACGCTTCCTGAGAATATTCAGTGTCAACTTGTGTATGCATCTAATTCAAGAACACCATATCAGTATCTTTACACAAAGTACGGGACAGGCGAGTTCTTTGGTCACGGACACCAGAGGGAAAATGACTATCTCAGACATATTTTAGATAAGCCGGCTGCCAAAGAGTATATGGCCTTTATGTCGGAAAAGTATTCAATATATATCAAGCAAAAGAAAAATGAGTCTCAGGATGGCATTCAAGAGCAGGCGCAAGAGTATTCGCCGTATCTTGAATTTCTTACGCGTACAACGGCCCCTCACAATTTGTTGATCATGGTTCTTGTGCAGTATGGTATTTTTGGGTGTTTCGTGTTTGTTGCGATGCTAATTTTTTTGCTAAGAAGTATATGGAATATGCCGCAGTATGCGCATGCATTGTGGTTTTATGCGATTGCATACCACATTGTGAACGATTTTCATTATTTCATTTTTTTCTTTTCGCTAGGCGTATGCCAGATGGTGTTGTGGGAAGAAGGTGAGCCTAAAACATTGTGAGCTGCTATTTTGTGATGGCGAAGTGTGTTGTCATCCATCCTGTTGTTAAGTTCAAAAGCGTTTGTTTGGGCAGGTTGTGAAGTGTTTGTGTTTATTGCTGCGCAAATACAGTAGAATGCTGTCTGTAATGGGCACAATGGCTGTGGCACATGAAGACGGCATCTAGGTAGATTTTGGCAACGGGCTTTAACGTGCTGTACGTGAGCACATGTTTTCAAAGGCTAATCACCGCGTAAGAACGAACACGGCATTTGCGGGGTAATCGATGGACATGCGCGCCGCATACTGCTCTGCGGGCTGTCCTGCTACCGTCGCCCTACCTCCGGAACAACTTCACCACGCTGGTCAGGTTGGCATCGCCAAGGCCCTCGTCCATGCCGCGTTGGAACACCGCGCGTGCGGCGGCGATGGTGGGCGCGGCATCGGGCGAACCTGCGGCATCCAGCGCGTAACCGAAATCCTTTTCGATCAGTTCCACCGGAAACATCACGGGCGCCTCGCCCGAAAGCAGCGCGCCAATGGCTCGCTGGGCGTAGGGACTCCACACCGCCGTAGTGGCGATGATGTCCATGATCTTCTGCGCGTCCGCACCGTTGCGGCGCAGCATGCCGATCAGTTCGGCGATGACGGTCACCTGGACGCCCAGCAGGGCGTTGGTGGCCAGCTTGGTCAGCGCACCCGTGCCGATATCCCCTGTGTGGTTCACCGCGCTGCCCATGGCCAGCAGTACCGGCTCGGCTTTCTTGCAGGCGTCCGCGCTGCCGCCCACCAGAAAGATGAGCTGTGCGGCGTCGGCCTGCGGCAGCGACCCGGATACCGGGGTTTCCAGCAGGGTCACGCCCCGGCTGACGGCTTCCGCACCCAACTTTCTGATCCAGTCCACCGACAGCGTGGAACTGTCCATGGCGATGGCGTTGGGGCGCAGGCCCGCGAAGGCGCCGGTTTCGGCATCCAGCCAGACCCTGGCGGATGCCGCGTCGTCGCGCACCATGGCCAGCACGAAATCCGCCCCGGCTGCGGCTTCCCTGGGCGTTGCGGCCTGCGTGGCGCCCAGGGCCAGCAGCGGTTCCGCCGCCTTGGCGGTGCGGTTCCACGCAACTACCTGATGCCCGGCCTTCAGCAGGTTGGCGGCCATGCGCCTGCCCATGGCTCCAAGACCCAGTACGGCGATATGCGACATGATGTGCTCCTTGGTTGCGATGATGGTTGGCCGCCCCCATGTGGCCGATGTGGCCTGATCTGGCCTGATACGGCCCAATGTGAGGGGGACATGAACAGGCATGAGCGGTCGTGCCCGGTCGTGCCCGAACTGAACGGACGGGGCTAAGGGGGCTGACGGTAACGTACGCCCGCGCCGCGCCCGCCGCAGGGGACGGCGTCCTTCGTTCAGTATAGGACGCCTGACGCGTTTTACAATACGGAAGGCGGACCGTGCGGCCCTGTGTCCGCGTGAGCGGGAGGAGGAAGCCGTGCGGTCCGCCTTGTGTGCATGGGCGGGGCTAGGGGGGGGCTTTGGGATGGCAGGGGCGGGACCCGCCGTCTTTGGCGGGCGGGTGTCACGTGCGTCTCGCGCGGGCTGTCCCCCTAGGCCGCAGTCCCGCGGCGCCCGGCGGGCGGGGTGGGCGGGATGAGGTCCGCCCGTCGCGCGTGCCGTTCACGGTCGCGTAGGTGCTGGAGCAGGGCCAGGGCCTCTTGCGGGGGGCGCTGTTCCACGCGGCGATACTGGCGCCCATCCGGGGTGCGGGTAGCCATGCCAAGGTCGCATAGCCAGCGGCGCAGCAGGGCATGATCGCCGAAGTGATGGCAGGCGCGCAGGGCGTCGTCCATCTGGGTGCCGGTCAGCTCGTGCCCGGCGGGCAGACGCGACCACACCCACCACAGGCAGAGCCGTTGCAGGCTGACCTTGCCCGGCCAGCGGGCCAGCAGCCCATCCGGCCCGAAGTGGCGGGCGGCGCGTTCCACGCGGCGCAGGTCCACAGGCTCTTCCTGGGCGGCAGGCTCTGGCGCGGCAAGGCGCTCCAGCCGTTCCTGCGCCGCGAACTGGGCGCGATAGTGTTGGAAGTTGCGGTAGCCCACGGCACGGACCAGCATGTTCAGCAACTGGACATGGCTGACATGGCTGACGGGGCTGACTGGGCTGACTGGGCCGGGGGCGCGGTGGCTTGTGCGGGCCGGGCCGGATGCGCCGGATGTGCCGGATGTGGGGAAGGCTCCCGGTGCGTCAGTGGCACAAGGCACGCCGGGGGCATTAGCGGAAACGCGCGCGGCATCACCGGCAGAACAGACAGTGGAGCCGCCAGTGGCATCGTGGGCGGGGCTGCCGCAGGCATCGTCAGCCGGGTGGGCACCACGGTCTGCCAGTTGCGACGACATGGCACAAGCCGCCAGTTCGCGTTGCAGCGAACGGGCCAGCGCGGATACGTCCTTGGCGATGAAGGGAAAGCGGGGTCTGGACATCGCCTATCCTCTCGACGTGCCGATCCGGATGAGGTGTCGATGGTCACTGGCTTTCGACGCGGCACGAGGCAGGTGCGTGTCGGGCTGGAGAGATGGCAGGTTTAGCTTCCCGCAGGGGGACAGTGACGCCTTGGTGAACTGCCGACCGGTTCCGGGTCTACACCGGGGCGCGGGGTTTTTCAAGCGGGAGGGGGGCAGCATCCCGGACGGGGCCGCCGGAGGCGGTTCCGCCCCACGCAAAACGGGGCGGCCCGGCTTTCGGCTGGCCGCCCCGTCGGAGACACATCGCGCCTTGCTTTTCCGCTATTTCACCTTTTCGGAGGCCAACGAAGCCAGCGGCGCGCCGTAGTACGCCTTCAGGTACAGTTCGCGGATTTCGGCGATCAGCGGGTAGCGCGGGTTGCCGCCGGTGCACTGGTCGTCAAAGGCCTGTTCGGCCAGCAGGTCCACCCGTTCCAGAAAGTCCGCCTCGGCAATGCCCGCCTCGCGCAGCGAGCCGGGAACGTTCAGGTCGGCCTTCAGCGTTTCTATGGCCTGCACCAGCCGGGCCACCTTGCGGTCGCGGTCGTCGCCGCAGCCTTCGGTCAGCCCCAGCATGTCGGCGATGCGCGCGTAGCGCCCCTTGACGAAGGGGTAGCGGTATTGCGGCATCAGCCCCTGCTTGGTGGGGGTGTCGGTGGCGTTGTACTCGATGACGTGCGAAAGCAGCAGCGCGTTGGCAAGGCCGTGCGGCATGTGGAACGCCGCCCCCAGCTTGTGGGCCATGGAATGGCACACGCCCAGGAAGGCGTTGGCAAAGGCCATGCCCGCAATGGTGCCCGCGTAGTGCATCTTTTCGCGGGCCATCACGTCGCGCGCGCCTTCGGTGTACGCCCGGCGCAGGTACTTGAAGACCAGCCGGACGGCCTCCAGCGCGTTGCCGTCGCTGAAGTTGTTGGCATAGGTGGAGGTAAAGGCCTCCACCGCGTGGGTCAGGGCGTCCAGCCCGGAATGCGCGGTAAGCGTCCTCGGCATGTCCATGACGAATTCCGGGTCCACGATGGCCATGTCCGGCGTCAGTGCGTAGTCGGCGATGGGGTACTTCATGCCCGTGGCGTCGTCGGTGATCACCGCAAAGGGCGTCACCTCCGACCCGGTGCCCGACGTGGTGGGCACCGCCACCATCACGGCCTTCTTGCCCAGTTCCGGAAAGGCGTAGACCCGCTTGCGGATGTCCATGAAGCGCAGGGATATTTCCTCGAACTTCAGGTCCGGCTGCTCGTACATCAGCCACATGATCTTGGCCGCGTCCATGGGCGACCCGCCGCCGAGCGCGATGAACATGTCCGGCTGGAAGGCGCGGACGGAATCGAGTGCGGCGTAGGTGCTCGAAAGGTCGGGGTCGGGTTTCACGTCGCTGAACACCCGGTACTGGATGCCCAGTTTTTCCAGCACGCCCGTCACCTTGCCCACGTGGCCCAGGTCTTCCATGGTGCGGTCGGTGACGATGAAGGCGCGCTTTCTGTCGCGCATGTCTTCCAGCGCCAGGCGCAGCGCCCCCATCTTGAAGTAGATTTTCGGGGGCACCCGGAACCACAGCATGTTCTCGCGCCGTTCGGCCACGGTCTTCACGTTCATGAGATGCTTCACCCCGATGTTTTCGCTGACGGAATTGCCGCCCCACGAACCGCAGCCCAGCGTCAGCGAGGGTGCCAGCTCGAAGTTGTACACGTCGCCGATGGCCCCTTGCGACGAGGGCATGTTGATGAGCGTGCGCCCGGTGGTCAGCACGTTCTGGAAGTGGATGATGCGCTCGCGGTTGGCCTCGTCGGTGTACAGCACGGAGGTGTGCCCGGCCCCGCCCAGTTCCACCAGGCGCTGGGCCATGTCCACGGCGGCGGCGAAGTCGGGCGCGCGGTAGAAGCCCAGCACTGGGGAAAGCTTTTCGTGCGCGAACGGGTCCAGCGGGTCGATGGCCTCGCGCTCCGCGATGAGGACCTTGGTTGCCGCTGGCACGGTGATGCCCGCCATGGCCGCTATTTCCACCGCAGGGCGGCCCACGATGGCCGCGTTGAGCTTGCCGTCGGTGAACACCACGCCTGCCAGGGCCTCCGCCTCTTGCGGTGTGGCAAAGTGGCAGCCGCGCACGGCGAATTCCGCCTTCACCGCGTCCGCCGCCGCATCTTCCACGATCACCGCCTGTTCGGATGCGCAGATCATCCCGTTGTCGAAGGTTTTCGACAGGATGATGGAGTTCACCGCCATCTTCACGTTGGCGGTGGCGTCCACCACCACCGGGGTGTTGCCCGCGCCCACGCCGATGGCGGGCTTGCCCGAGCTGTAGGCGGCATGCACCATGCCCGGCCCGCCGGTGGCAAGAATCAGCGATACGCCCCGGTGCTGCATGAGCTGGCGGGTGGTGTCGGGCGTGGGCGCTTCCACCCAGCCGATGACCCCGCGCGGCGCGCCTGCGGCAACGGCGGCCTCATGCACGATGCGCGCGGCCTCTATCGTGCATTTTGCGGCGCGCGGGTGCGGCGCGAAGATGATGCCGTTGCGCGTCTTCAGCGCCAGCAGCGCCTTGAAGATGGTGGTGGAGGTGGGGTTGGTGGTGGGGATGATGCCCGCAATGACCCCGATGGGCGCGGCCACCTCGCGGTAGCCGTAGGCCGGGTCGTCGCGGATGACCCCGCAGGTCTTTTCATCCTTGTACTTGTTGTAGATGTATTCCGAGGCGAAGTGGTTCTTGATGACCTTGTCTTCCAGAATGCCCATGCCCGTTTCCTGCACGGCCATGCGGGCAAGGTGGATGCGCTGGGCCGTGGCGGCGGCAGCGGCGGCGTGAAAGACGGCGTCCACCTGCTGCTGGGTGAAGGTGGCGTAGGCGCGCTGCGCCGCGTTGACGCAGGTGACGATGTCGTCAACGGGGATGTTGTTTGGCGAGATGGCGTTCTGGGCGGTGGCGCCCGGTGTTGCTGCCGGTCCCTGGCTCTGTGCGTTGGGTTTCTTGCTCATGGGGGCTCCTTGCCGACGGGAGGGACGGTGCCCGCCCCGGCGGGGGTATTCGGCGTCCGTTGCGCCGCTTGCGGGTTGCCCGTGGCCGCCGCCGTGTCGGGACGGGCGGAGGCTGCGTCTATATTTGTGCATGCAACCACTCTTGGGCAGGGGCGTCAAGACCGGCATGGTCCGGAATGGGCGCGTGCTGGTGCATGCGGCCTTGCCTGTCGACGAATAAGTGCCCATTTTGTGAATTGCGATCGTGGCCGGTGCTTCTGAAGGAATATGCGTTGAAATACATGGTGATGCGGCGTGCGCGTTTTCGTCGGTGCGTTTCGTGCCGGACGGGGCAGTCCTTTCCCCCTCGACGGGGAGGCATGGGTTTGGCATGGTAGGGGTGTGGATTTACGTTTTCGGCAAGCGATGGCGGTTGGGCGCATGCGCCCGGACCGCCCTTGAAATGCCCGCGTTTTCGGGCGGCAACATGCGACAGGGGCTACAACGAACGGCCAGGGAGGCCACATGAGCGACCATCAGACAGCGCAGCCGGATGTTACGGCGTTTTCGGGCGCGGTGGTGCAGTGCCTCCATCCGGACGGCAGTCCGGCAGAGGTGCTGCTGGAGGAACGGATAGAGCTGCCCACCCCGGCGGGCGTGCTGGTGCCCCAGTACGAGTCGGAAGACCCCCGCAGGCAGCGGGTACAGCCGGTGGAATTGCACCCCGGCGGCGGGTTGAAGGCGGTGTCGTTGCAGGAGAAGGCGGTGATCGAAACGCCCTCGGGCGCCATGGCTGCGGAGCGGGTAACCTTTCACCCCGGTGGCGAACTGCGCAGGGTGTTTCCGCTGGACGGCAAGATTTCCGCCTACTGGAGCGTGGAGAACGAAACGGCCCTGGCCGGGCCGCAGCGCATGGAAACGCCCATCGGCGTGGTCACCGCGCGGATCATTTCGGTGCACTTCTTTCCGTCCGGGGTGCTGCGCAGCGTTACCCTGTGGCCCGGCGAGCGGGTGACCATCGCCACCCCGCAAGGACCGGCCAGGGTCAGCGTGGGGTTTTCGTTCCACGAATCGGGCGCGTTGCGCTCGTTCGAGCCGGACGCCCCCTTCGAGGCCAAAACTCCGGTGGGCACGGTGCTGGCCTTCGAGACCGACCCCGAGGGCGGCATGGCCGCCGACCTGAACTCGCTGCAATTCGACGAGTCGGGCAACGTGACGGCCCTGACCACTGCCACCGACAAGGTGGTGGTGACCTGCAACGCCGTGGCGGAAGCGGGGCCGGACGCCTGGCCCGCCTGCTGCCCGGACTGTGCCCGCTGGGCCGCCGCCACGGGCAAGAGCGTGCGCCAGCCCGGTCGCCTGGCCCTTGGCCCCGGCTTTCGCGAAAGCCTGTGCGGCACCACGCCCACGGACCTTGTGCCCCTGCGCATGGGCTTTACCGACGATGCAGTGAGCCTGGACGGGCACGTCTTTTCCCGCGCCGGGCACGGGTTTTCCGTATTGCGCGGGCTCATGCCCGTGGCGCGCACCACCTATTCGTGCTGAGCAAGCCCGAGGGCCTCATCCGGTAGTGCCCCACTCTGGCCCGACCGGGTCCGATTCGAGCCCAATCCGCGTCCAATCTGCGCCCAATCTGAGCCCGATTTGGGCCCGATCTGAAAATGACACGGGGCGGAGCGGAAAAATGCCGCTCCGCCCCATTGCGCGTTGCCGTCGCCCGCCGTGCGGGCAGGTGCTGCGGTGCTACTTCGACAAGCCGTGCCGGGCCTGCATGGCGCGCAGGATGGCCAGGCGCAATCCGTCCATCTCCACGGGCTTGGCCACGTAATCGTCCATGCCTGCCTCCAGGAAGGTTTCGCGGTCGCCCACCATGGCGTGGGCGGTCATGGCCACCACGGGGATGGATGCGCGGGCGGCGAAGGCCGGGTCGGTGCGGATGGCGCGGGTGGCCGTCAGTCCGTCCATGACCGGCATCTGCACGTCCATGACCACGCAGTCGAAGGTGTCGTGGCGCAGGGCGTCCAGGGCCTGCTGGCCGTCGGGGGCCAGGGTCACGGTCATGCCCGATTTTTCCAGCATGCGCCGCACGGCAAGCTGGTTCACGGCGTCGTCCTCCACCAGCAGCACATGCAGCCCAGCCTGGTATTCCGGCAAGGCGCCGTCGCCCCGCTCGGCGAAATTCGCGTCCCGTGCATCGGGGGGCGTCGCAGGGGCGGTCTCTTCCTGTTGCGATGCTGTCGCGGCCGCGCTTCGGCCCCTGGAGCGCCGTGCAGCGCTCTTCGGCAGGGTGGAAACGTCGGCGTGGCGGGCAGGCATGCCCATTTCGTCGTCGTTGCCGCCCGATCCGCCCGATCCCCCCGATCCGCCCGATCTCTCCGACCCGCCCGATCCCCCCGATCCGCCCGATCTCCCCGACCCGGCTGACTCCCCGGATATGGCCGCGTGGGCTGCCACGCCAGCCCCGGCAGGGCCGTTTGCCCCAAGCTGCCCGACGGCGTGTGGCCAACCCGCAGGTGTTCCATCCGCGTTGGCGGCATCCCACAAAGCTCCGAAGGGCAGCGAGATGAGCACCGTGGTCCCCGTCCCCGGGGTACTTTCCAGCGAAAGTTCACCGCCCATCAGGGCCACCAGCCGTCGCACGATGGACAGGCCCAGCCCCGCCCCGCCGTGTCGGCGCACGTGCGAGCCATCCAGTTGGCTGAAGGGTTCGAAAATGCGCTCCAGATGCGATTCCGGAATGCCGATGCCGGTATCGCGCACTTCCAGCAGCAGATGCAGCCTGGCTGGCGGTGCATCCCCTGCCCCGGTGGCGGGCGGGGTTTGGGGCAGGGGCAGGCCCAGCGGGGTCAGTTCCACGGTCACCGACCCCGTGTCGGTGAATTTTATGGCGTTGCCCACCAGGTTGAAGGCGATCTGGCGCAGCCGGGCCTCGTCGCCCACCAGCCGTGCGGGCAGGCGCGGGTCCAGCCGGATGTGCAGTTCCAGCTCCTTTTCGCGCGCGGGCAGCAGGAAGATGTCGCGGATGGACGCCGCCACCCCCTCCAGCGCGAAGGGTGCGGCGCGCAGGGCCAGCCTGCCTGCCTCCACCCGCGAAAGGTCCAGCACGTCGGACAGAAGCTGGGTGAGCCGCCGGGACGAGGTGATGGCGCTGGTCAGGTAATCCTGCTGTTCGTCGTCCAGGGCGGTGGTTTGCAGCAGTTGCAGCATGCCCAGCGCGCCGTTGAGCGGGGTGCGGATTTCGTGGCTCATGTTGGCCAGGAACTCGGACTTGGCCAGGTTGGCGGCCTCTGCCGCGCCTTTCTCGCGCAGCAGGGCGGCCTCTGCCTCCTTGCGGTCGGTGATGTCCACGGCCATGCGGATCACCGCGCGGCGGCCGTCGGGCAGCGAACCCAGCGGGGCGGAACTGAAGTCCCACACCCTGGCGGAGCCGTCGGCGCAGATGACCGGGTGTTCGCCGTCGGCCCGGCGTGCGCCGAGCGCGTACAGCGTGTCGGTATCGCTGGCGGGGTGGCCCGTGCCGCCTTCTCCGCTGCCAATGGTACGGTCTTCCGGCCCCTCTCCGGTTGCCGCGCCGGGTACCACGCCCGGCCCGGCGCCCACCCCGTCACCCGGCCCGGCGCCCACCCCGTCACCCGGCCTGTCGCCCGCCCCGTCACCAGGACGGGCCCCGGAGAACGCGCCGGGCACGTGCACCGGTTCACCGTGCATGGCCAGTTCTTCCCAGCGGGCCAGGGTGGGCACATCGCCGGGGGAGTATCCGGAAAGTTCGCACCAACTGCGGTTCAGGGCCAGCACGGTGCCGTCCTCGTCGTGGATCATCACGGGTACGGGCGCCTCCTCGATGGCCGCACGGAACTGTCGTTCGCTGGCCAGCAACTGGCGGCGTGCCGCGTACTGGGCGCTGACGTCGGTGAACACCAGCACCGCCCCGGTGATTTCACCCGCCGCGTCGTGGATGGGGGCGGCGCTGTCCGCGATCTGGTATTCCGCACCGTCGCGGGCCAGCAGCAGGGTGTCGTTGGTCAATTCCACCACCTTGCCCGTGCTGACGGCCTGTGCCACCGGGTCGGGCACGGGTTCGTGCGTGCGCCCCGCGACGATGACGAATACCTCGCCGATGTGCCGCCCCCTGGCCGAACCGAAGGGCCAGCCGGTCAGCCGTTCGGCCACCGGGTTCATCAGGGTGATGCGCCCGGAACGGTCGGTGGCCATCACCGCGTCGCCGATGGAGCGCAGGGTGACGGCCAGGTTTTCGCGGCTGGCGCGCAGGGCTTCCTCCGCCTGGCGGCGGGCGGTGATGTCGGAGTGGGTGCCCACGAAGCGCAACGGCGTGCCGTCTTCCGAAAGGGACATCACCTTGCCCCGGGCCAGTACCCAGATGTACGCACCGTCCTTGCGCCGCATGCGGTATTCGGACTGGTAGGTGTTCGTGGCACCGGAAAGGTGCAGGTCCATGTCGGCCTGCACCCGCTGTCTGTCGTCGGGGTGAATGCGGCCTTCCCATTCGCGTGGCGAAGTGCCGATCTCCTGTTCCTCGTAGCCCAGCAGTCCCTTCCAGCGGGGGGACAGGAACAGTTCGCCTGTGCGGATGTTCCAGTCCCATACGCCGTCGCCGGGACCTTCCAGGGCGAACTGCCAGCGTTCTTCGCTGTCCACCAGGGCCATTTCGGCGGCGCGGCGGCGGTCGGCGGCAATCTTGAACAGCAGGGTGAGCCCGCACAGAAAGACCATCCACAGCACGAATACCACGCGCGTCAGGCGGCTCTGGCGTTCGGCGTCCTCCACGAAGCGGGAGAACACGCTGCGTTCCAGCGCATCGCCCAGCCGGTCCAGTTCGGTGAAGGCGCGCCGCTGCTCCAGCACCAGCAGGGGGTGTTCCCCGCGTGGGGCAGAGAGCCGGGCATTGGTGGAGCGGTTCAGGGCGCTGATGCCGTCGGCGTAGATGCGTAACTGGGCCACCAGCATTTCCGGTGCGTCCTCATGGAAGGACTCTATGCCCCCGGTGCCCCCGATGCCCCTGATGCCCCGGATGCCCCTGATGCCTGAAGGGCCGGGAACGACATCGCCGCCAGGGTCCAGCAGTTCGTCCACGGCGTCGTACAGCCTGCCTGCCCCCTGTTCGAAGTAGGCGCCGTGGATGCCGGGGGGAATGTCGGGGTCGCCCGCCAACTGGCGCTCTGCGGCCAACTGGCCCTTCAGCAGGTCCGCCCTGGCGATGCGCAGCGCCTTCACCACGGGCAGGAAACCGCGCAGGCTGGCGTGCCAGCTGTGGTTCACCCACAACAGCAGGATGCCGGAACACACCAGCGCCAGAATGCCCCCGGCGATGGCGATGTTGCGGCTCTGCGAGATGGCGGGGCGTCTGGTCATGCTGCGGATCCTGTGGCTATGGCGGATGTGGTGGCGGTGGGGTAGCGGTGAGCGGGATTCAGCGTGTCGGGGGAGATGGTGGTGGCCTGTGCCGGATCACTGCCCGTGCCCGTTCTGTCCATTTTGTCCACGTGGGCTGTCGGGGGCGGCCCAGGGGGGCAGGCTGGTGGCGTCGAAACCGAAGGGCCGCACCAGCGCAAGGTGTTCCGGCGTGCCGATGAAGGCGCGCAACTGTTCGTTCACCCTGTCCGCAAGGGGGGCGTCTTCCTTGCGGAAGGCAAAGGCGCACAGGCCGACCACCGACTTGCCCTCTATGACAGGCTGGGTGAACGGCTGCGCGGCCTCCAGTTCGTCGGGGTGCTGGCGGGCCAGCAGGACCACCGTGGGCCCGGAAAGGGCCAGGCCATCCACGCGGCCCTTGCGCACGGCGGTCATGCCCGCGTGCACGTCGGGCACCAGGAACAGCCGTTCGGCGGGCATGTCCAGCAACAGCAACTGGCGGTGCTCCACCGCGCCATCCAGCACGGCCAGGGTAACCTCGCTACGTTCGGCAAGGGATGCGTAGTCGTGCAGGTCGCGCGGGTTGCCGCGACGTACCAGCAAACCTTGCCCCACGGCACTGGTAGGCAGTGAAAAGGTGACGCGCGCGGCTCGTTCGGGCGTGATGAACATGCCCGCCGCGATCATGTCGATCTGCCCGGACAGCAGGTCGGGAATCAGGGCGTTGAAGTCGCCGAGCACCCAGCGCACCCGGGTGATGCCCGCACGGGACAGTGCGGCGCGGGCCACTTCCGGGGCTTCGCCGGTCACGGTGCCTTCGGGCGTGCGGTCTGCGTACGGGGGTTCCAGGGCGTACCCCACCCGGATGGTGCCTCCGCGCCATGTCGCATCGTTCGGATCGGGCAGTTCCAGCAGCACGTAGATCAAGGTCGTCACCGCGCAGGCCAGGGCGATGAAGCCGAGCAACGAGGGGGCGGGGCGGGAAAGTGTGGGCATGGGGATACGTGTCCTGTGGCACGGCGCGCAGGCGCCGACCGGAGCCGGTATTGCCGTCGCTGTGCCATACGCCAGCGTAGCGGAACATTATTCTTTGCCGCAGAATGGCGTGGCGTCAATTGGGGGGTGCCGCACCTTTGCCGGTGCTTTCCCATGGGGCAGGTAGGGTTAGCCCGCCATGTGAAGCCCGCGAACCCGCAATGGTGTGCAACGGCCTTGACACGGCGGGTAAGGCAATGAAGTATGTGACAATCCACTGCCCGGGGGAGGGCAGGACACCGGTCGCGCCATGGCGCGCAGCAGGGGAGAACCCGTGCACGACGAACAGTATCCGATCATACTTGGCGTCTATTCATTGCAGCAGGACGCCGTGGTAGGCATAGGCGGCACCGCGTCGCAGCAGCGTCAGGTTACCTATTGGTATGCGCGCAAGCTGGATGCGGCCACCTGCGAAGTACAGCCGCTCAACGTGCATCATGTGCCGTCCGGCATTCGCAAGCCAATGGAAGAGCTTGAATTTCTTCGCAATTATATGCCTGAGCCGATGTACTACAAGAATCATACGGTGCCCGCGCTGGCGTCCTTGCACCGCAAACTGGTAGAGGGCGAGGCCTGCCTTGCGGAACTGCGGCTGGACGAAGCGGAAAAGGCGTTCATCAAGGCCCTGATGATCGACGACCTGAACGTGCCCGCCAACTTCGGCCTGGGCGAGGTGTACGCGGAAAAGAAGGACGCGGCCCGGCTGCGCAAGGTGCTGCACGTGCTCATGGGCAGCGACGAGGCGTTCCTGATGGAACATCGGCTGCGCTTCAACAAGTTCGGCATCAGCCTGCGCAAGAACGGGCACCTCGACGATTCGCTGCGCTTCTACCACAAGGCGCTGGAATGCCGCGAGGACGAGCACCTGCACTTCAACATCGCGCGGGTGCACTTCGACAAGGGCGACACTGGCGCCTGCGTGGAGCACCTGACCAGGGCCCTGGCCATGCGGCCCGACTTTACCGAGGCACAACGCTTTCTGACCTTTTGCGGCGGTGCGGCCTGTTCCGGCCTGTAGCCGGGCGGGGGCGCGACGCCGCGCAATTTTTTGCAGGGAACGACGAAGGCCGCCACGGTATGTGGCGGCCTTCGTGCGTTGCGGGGGGGGCATCGTCCCGACGGTCATTTGTCGGGCTTGTTCCGGACGTATTGGGTGATGCCGCCGCGCGGGGTGGCCCGCTCCGCCAGTTCGAAAAAGTCGGAAAAGGCCCGGACGAGGTTTCCGAACTTGGCGTGCCCGTACATGCGCGAATCGAACTGCGGCTGCATTTGCAGGATGTTGCTGGCCACGCTGCTCAGCATCGCCCATCCATTGTCGTCGGATGTGGCTTCAACGGCCAGTTCGATGAGCCCGACGGGTACGGGTTTCTGCTTCTGCTTGATCGTGCCCGGCGGCGGGGCCTTGGGGGAACCTGCCGTGGACTTTTGCTGCGGTTTGGGCGGCGGTGATGGCACCGACGTGGCCGCAGGTTTGGGGGGCGCTTTGACGGCGGAGGCGGCTGCGGCGGTGGGCACGGTGGGGCGCAATGCCTCGGGCCGGAGCAGTTCGGTATAGATGAACCGGGTACATGCCTTGACGAAGGCCTCGGGGGTCTTCTGTTCGCCGAAGCCGTAGACCACCAGTCCTTCCTCGCGCAGGCGGGCCGCCAACCGGGTGAAGTCGCTGTCGCTGGATACCAGGCAGAAGCCGTCGAAGCGTCCGGTGTGCATCAGGTCCATGGCGTCGATGATCAGGGCGCAGTCGGTGGAATTCTTGCCGTTGGTGTACTGGAACTGCTGGATGGGCAGCAGGGAATGGGCGTGCAGCAAGTCTTTCCAACCGGAAAGCTCCGGCCTTGTCCAGTCGCCGTATATCCGGCGCACGCAGGCCACGCCGAATCGGGAGATTTCAGCCAGCAGGGCCGGGGTGATGGCAGGCTGGGCGTTGTCCGCGTCGATGAGGACCGCCAGTTTCCGCTGGGCATCGTCGCCGGGTGACGGGGCCGCGCAGGCGGCCCGTTCCTGGGGGGTGGACGGGGGCATGGGTCACCTCGTGCTGTGGGGGGGGGTGTATGTGCCCGTCTATCACGAGGCGGGAAGGAGGAACAGGGTGCGGTTGCGCGCGGCGGGCGTACTCCGCAAGGCCGGTGAGCAAGGGCGGGCTTGAGTGATGCCGGATGGAGGCGGCGGTGGGCCGCCAGTTCAGTCCGGTCGTGTTCCTTTCAGTCCGGATCGTCCCACGGGCATTCGCCGGGCCGTGTTCCACCCGGCGGCAGGTGGGCTCGCATGAACAAGGTGTCGATGGCACGCTTGAGCAGAAAGGCTCCCCGCCCGCCTAAGCACAGCGCGGTGCCCCACAGCGGGCGGTGCAGTACCCCCGTGCCCGCGCCGGTATCCAGTACCAGCAGGTGGCCGGGTCGGGGAATGTAGGGCGTCAGGGAAGGCTGGCCGGATGGCCGGGCCGCGTTCATGGCCCCGCGCGCATGTTCGTCCAGCCGGGTTGTCAGATTGGCGGCCAGCACCGGCCCTTGGCGTACGGCGTGCACCCCCACGCGCGGCAACGGCGCCGGAGTGAAGTGGATGCAGTCGCCCCCGCCGAACAGGTCCGGATGGGCGATGGACTGAAGGTGCGCGTTCACGGCAAGGCCGCCGTCCGCCCCTCCGCCCGGTTCTCCAACCTGTCCCGCAGACAGGCCCGATGCGGCGAACAGCGGCGTCGGGACCACGCCGGTGGCCACCAGTGCCACACGCGCGGGCAGGGTGCGGCCATCGTCCAGCCGCACGCCGTGCGCATGGGCGCGTACGGCCCGCGCGCCCTCGATGATGCGCACCCCGCGCGCGGCGGCGACCGCGCGGCACAGGGTGCGTGCCCGCTTCGGCAGGCCCGGCAGCATCCCGCGCCCGGCAACCAGGGTCACCGAGTCCCCGGAAGGTACGGTGGGCGTCGTGTCGCCGCGCGCGCGGGCAAGACAGACCGCCGCGTTGCAGGCCGCCTCCAGCGCGGCAGGCCCGCCGCCCGCCACCACGACATGTACCGGGCCGCGTGCGGCCAGACGCAGCATGGCCTGCCGGGCGCGGTACAGGTTCTCGATGGGCTTTACCGGGAACACGGGCAGCGTCGGCAATGGCGGGGGCGGGGCGTCGCCGTGGCCGCCATCGGCGTCATCGATGTCCGGAATGTGGTGGCCGCCGGGCAGGGGATGGGCCACCAGCGACCCCACGTTGCACGAACACACGTCGTATTCCAGCCGCAGGCCGGAGGCGAAGTGCACGGCGCGCTCCGGCGCGTCAATGCGCACCGCCGTGTCGGTGACGAAGGTGCCGCCCGCCGCCTGCACCATGCGCCGTACCGGCAGGGCCATGGCCCGGGGCGGGTAGGTGCCGGCCAGCACGCCGGGACCCATGCCGGAATAGCAGTGACAGGGGCCGGGTCCGGCAACGGTCACCGCATGTCCCCGCGCGATGAGCGCCGGAATGGCGCGGATGGCGTCGAGGTGGGCGTGTCCCGCGCCGAGCAGCAACAGGCGGGCCATGGGGTCTCCTTGGATGGCGTGGGAAGTGCTGCCCACCGTAGCAGCGGATGCGTGGAGCGGCAACGAGATGCGTTAAACGGCAATGTCGCCAAGCACGTGCCGTCATTCGCCCGGCGTTTTCGCGTTGGCCCAGCCGCGTGACCGTCGCGCGACCGCCCCGCACTCCATGGGGAATGCGGGGCGGCGTGCGGGAGGGGACGGGCGGGAGGCTATCGGACAAGCACGGCCCCAGAGGCTGGTGGTGATTGCGGGCGGCCTATGCGGCGTTGCGGTCCCGGTACATGGCCCACTGCTGCAGAAAGGCGGCCTCGAAGGACCGGCTTTCCGCGTAGACGCGGGCGGCGGTGCGCATGGCGTCCAGCCGGGCCGGGTCGGCGGCCATGTCCAGCATGGCCTGGGCCATGGCCTGGGCGTCGCCTTCCGGCACGATGGCCCCGGTGCGGCCGGGCAGCAGGTTTTCCTGCGGTCCACCCTTGTCGGTGACCACCACCGGCAGGCCGGAGGCCTGGGCCTCCAGCACCACGTTGCCGAAGGTGTCGGTGCCGGAGGGAAACACGAAGATGTCCGACGAGGCGTAGGCGTTGGCAAGGTCGTCGCCGGTGAGGTAGCCGGTGAAGGTCACCGGCAGGCCGCGCAGGGTTTCTTCCAGTTCCGCGCGGGCCGGTCCATCGCCCACCAGCACCAGTCGCAGATGCGGGGCGCGGGTGGCCACCAGGCGGTAGGCGTCGGCCAGCACGTGCAGGTTCTTTTCACGCGAGAGGCGCCCCACGTACAGGAAGCGCACCGGCTGGGCGGTGTCCCGGGGGGCCGTCAGGCCCGGACCTGCCGCCCGCGCCTCTTCGCTGTTCAGGAAGGTGCGCGGCAGGGTCACGGTGGTGCCGTCGTAGCGGCTGAAGAACCCGTTGCGGCGGGTCGGGGTGAAGGTTTCGGTATCGATGCCGCGCGGGTAGAAGGCAATGCGCTCGCGCGCGATGCCCCGTTCCGCCAGTTCGTCGCCGGTGGCGTGCGAGGGCACGTACACCCGGTCCATCTGGTTGTAGTACCAGATCATGTACCGCCACATGGCTTCTTCCAGCCCGGCGTCCTCGGTCAGCATCATCACGTACTGCGGGAAGGCGGTGTGGTAGGTGGCGTGGATGGGCAGGCGCAGGATGCGCGCCGCCGCCAGCGCCACCAGCCCCACCGGGCCGGGCGTGGCCGAGTGCAGGTGGGTGAAGCCCTGGCGGTAGCAGTGGTCCAGCATCTTCAGCACCGGCGGGTAGTACAGGGCAAGGCCGGGGTACTCCGGCATGGCGAACGAGCCGATGGGCGAAAAGGTGAACACGTCGGAGCGGTCGGCCAGTTCCGGGTCGGCCACGCCGTCCGGCGCGCAGGTGATGACCTGCAACCGCTTGTCGTTGCGGCGGGCGATGTCCAGTTGCATCTGAAGGGTGCGGGCCACGCCGTTGACGTCGTAGAAGGTATCGGTGAAGTGGCCCACGTTAAGGCGGCCGGAGGCGTGCCATTCGTCCGGGTCCGCCACATGGGGGGGATGGGACCGGGTGCCGCACGCGCCGGAAGAGGCGCCGGCCTGCCCCGGCGTGCCCAGCGCCGCCTCTGCCTCGTGCGGCAGGAAGTGGTCGCGGCAGGCGCGGGCAAAGGCGCGGTCCTTGGTGAACAGGGTGTACCCCACGAAGTACGGGGCCAGGATGGCGTAGAGCGACCCGGCGGACCCCACCACGTTGAACACGCTGAACAGGTCCGCGCCCATGGCGTTGTCCAGCAGGGTGTCGGCGAAGGTGCGCAGCACCTTTTCCGAGGCCTGGTCGGCAAAGCGCATCCAGGCCTGTTCGGTGCGTTCGCCGGTGATGTCGGCGGCGGGGCTGTCCAGCAGGGCGCGCAGTTCCGGGTCGCGACGGATGATTTCGGCCGCCTCGGTTTGCAGGTGGTCCTGCACGGTGCGCGGGGTGGAGGAGGAAAAGGACAGCCGGGGGCGGCGATAGCCGATGAGTCCGTGCAGTTTCGTCAGCAGGCCGCCTTCCGGTTCCGGGGCGCCGGTCAGCACCCTGTCGGCGAAGCGCAGCACCGTGTCGCGGTTGACGTGACGGGCCAGGCCGAAGCGCTGTTTGTAGAACTGGTAGGCGATGGAATACAGGTTGTGCGCCATGGTCACCGGGGTGGCAGCGGTGCCGTGCGGTGTGCCGCGCCCTTCCATCACTCCGCGCAGGGCGTCGCGCACGCGGCCATGCCCCACGCCGGAAACCCCTTCGATGCTGGTGTGGCTGCGGGCGATGTTCAGCGAGGAATGGTCGTCCGATCCGGCCATGAGGTGCTTTACCCATGCCCGTTCCATGCGCGGGGCCATGTCCTGCCGGTCAGCCATGGCGTCCATGTCCGACGGGGTCAGCCCCTGCACGATGGCCCGCAGGATGCCGTTCTGGAAGTCGTCGCGCGAGCCGTTCAGCTCGAACACCCGAAACAGCAGCAGCAGCCGTTCCATGTGGTCCAGCGTCAGGCGCTCGTTCAGCGAGTACATGGCGTGGGCGCAGGCATGGGGAATGCCCGACACGGTCAGGTAGTCCACGAGGTCGTAGATGTTCTCGCGCAGGCGGGTGATGTCGGCGTGGTGGGCTTCGGTCAGGTCCCAGGCCAGCACGTGGATCTTGCAGTGGTCTTCGGGGAAATATGCGGTGATTTCCTCGCTGACGAAGGTATGGTCGAGGTGGGCGATTTCAAGGCTGCCCGCCAGGGTGTTGTGGTCGGTGATGGTGACCAGGTCCATGCCCCGGCGGCGGGCGATGTCATACAACGCCTTGGGGTCGGTGTAGCTTTCCGCGCAGCCCAGCTTTTGCAGTATCCACTGCGAGGGGCGGGTGGAGTGGCGCGAGTGCACGTGCAGGTCCACGGCAAGGGTGGTGCCACGTGCGCCCGCGCGTTGCGTGGACGGGTCCGTGGTGGCGGATTCCTGCGCCTGGCCGGCGTGCGAACCGGATGAGGTTGTGGCGGTGCGGGACGCGGAACGGGGAGCGCCAGTGGCCATGATATGCGACCTCCTGCGGGTTCCGGGGCCGCGCAGGCGGTGCGAGCGCTTGGGCGCGGCGGCGGGTTGGGCGATTCTGGAGTTTTTCTACAAATCGCCTGTAGCTGTTGCAGGAGAGTGGCGTCTTGGCGGTGGCGCGTGTGTGTCGATGCGGTGAATCTTGCGGACGGTTGGGTGACGTTGCGGCGGCGGGGGGCGGTGGCGGCAGAAAGGGGGAGGTCGGGTGGGAACCGGCGCTGCGCCGGGCGTGCCCTACGCAGCCAGAATGTAGTCCCGGCCCTGTACGTAGCCCGCGCCGTCGAGGAAGGCGGCCAGCTCTTCCGCAGCGCCGTGTCCGGCAAGGTACGCCACCAGAAACCCTTCGCCCGGCGCGGGCATGGCCTCGCGCCCCAGCACGGGCAGGCCGTCCACCCGGTTGCCGATCTTGCGCGGGTCGATGTCGATCCACGCGCGCACCGTGATGCCCTGTTCCATCAACTGGCGCGCCCGGCGGCGGCTGGTGCGGCCCGCGCCCACAACCCACACCTCGGGGTGGCGCGGGTTGTGCCGGGCCAGCCAGCGGGACAGATACAGCCCCTTCAGGCTGTAGAACCCGTCTTCCGCGTAGTTGGGGTGGGTGCGCGAAAGGCGGTCCGGCGGGTCGTTCCAGGTCAGCAGGGTGTGCGGCAGCTTGGCCATGGCCACGCCCGCGTCCATCCAGCGCAGCCACAGTTCGTAGTCTTCCGGAAAGGGGCCGTCGCTGTACGTGCCGTGCAGGCCGGGCAGGTGCGCACGGAACATCACGGAAGGGTGCGCGAAGGGCGATTCGCGAAAACGCGCCAGCGCGATCTCCGTGGGGTCCAGCAGGGTGTTCACCCAGTCCACGTGACGGGCGTAGCCGCCGCAGCGCTCGCGGTCGCCGCCGAAGTCCACCCGGCAGCCCACCAGCCCGATGTGCGGGTGCGCGTCCAGATAGGCGCTTTGCAGGGCCAGGCGTTGCGGGTGGCAGGTGTCGTCGGCGTCCATGCGGGCGACGTAGCGGCCACGGGCAAGGGCAAGGCCGTGGTTCAGCGCGGCCACGATGCCGCCGTGGGCGATGCGCGCCGGGCGGATGCGGGCGTCCTGCGCGGCGAACGCGGCGAGCAGGGCGGGGGTGGCGTCGGTGGAGCCGTCGTCCACGGCCACCACCTCGAAGTCCGCGCCGGTTTGCGCCAGCAGGCTGTGCAGCGTGGCGGGCAGGGTGGCGGCGGCGTTCCAGACGGGCAGCACGACGCTGACGGCGGGGCAGGGCTGGGGCGTGATGGGCATGACGTGGATTGCGAGCCGAGAGTTGATCCGGGCGGGGAAGAACTGTGCCTTCCCCGCCCCGTTGCGTGTCTATTCCGCCTGTTCCGCCTGCTCTGTATGTTCCGCCTTGTCGCGCAGGGCATCGCGGATCCGGCACACCCCGCACACCTCGTTGGAGGTGGGGTAGTTGCAGCGGGTGCAGCCGCTCAGGTCCACGCCGTCCTCGTTGTCGGCACGGGCGAACACCGGGCGGCCCCGTTCCAGGAAGCCCTGGTAGAAGTCCAGCTTGCGACCGGGCATTTCTTCCTCAAGGTCGGTCAGCAGCTTCTTGTAGAAGGTGAAGCTGGCCCCGCCGGAATACGGGCAGGGCGCGTAGTGGTGTTCTATGCCCATGAGGAAGGCGTAGTTGGCGGTCTCGAATTCCGAAAGCCGCCACAGGGGCTTCACCTTGCGGGCAAAGCCGCCTTCTGCGGCAAGGTCGGGGCCCTGGTCGCTCAGGTAGGCCACGTCCCAGCGCAGGGTGTTGCTGAACAGCCGGGCGATTTCGTCGTCCAGGTTGTGGCCGGTGGCCAGCACGGTGAAGTTTTCGTCCAGTGCGGTCTTGTTGAAGAAGTAGCGCTTGATCTTGCCGCAGGCCGAACACACCGGCCTGTTCAGCCGGGCCTTTACGTCGGGAATGGCCAGTCCCTCGGCCCCCATTTCCTTCACGATCAGGTTCAGGTCGTGCTTTTGGCAGAAGCGTTCCACTACCCCGCGCGCGGCGGGCGAGGAGCCGGGAATGGCCAGGTCGATGTGCAGGCCGGTCACGTCGTAGCCCAGCCGCGAAAGTTCCAGCATCAGGCTCAGCGAATCCTTGCCGCCGGAAAGGGCGACCAGGATGCGGTCGTCATGGGTGAACAGCTTGCGTTCCTTGATGCCGCGCTCCACCTGCCGGGTGAAGAACAGCAGGAAGCATTCGGCGCAGAATCCGGTATGGTGGCTGGGCAGGGCGACGACGGCCGTCTCCTTGCAGCGTTTGCATTTCATGGTGTGCGATCCTTTGGGGTTGCGGTGCGTGCGGTGCCCATTCTGAAGGGCGCCGGCCACAAGCCTGGGGAGTGGGAAGCATCGCAAACGGCGGGATTTTGCCCTCTGGCAAGGAAGACGAAGTTTTTGCGGAGGGAGCGTACTCTTTTGTACGTGACCGGAGCAAAAGCGAGTCTGACGAAGCCAGAGGGCAAAAGCGTGCCGTTTGCTACCCGCTGGAAGTGACTATGCGGATCAACAGCTCGTCATCCGGCAGCACTTCGCGGTCGGGGGTCAGCAGGCCGCCGTCGCGCACCACGATGGCCGTGGTGGGGCGGATGCCCAGCTTGCGCAGCACCTGCAGCACGGTCTTCTCGCGCGGCATGGTCAGCAGCTGTTCCTTGGGTTGCAGGCGCACCGTGATGGTGCGCGGGGCGAACGTGCGGCGTTCGCCGGGGGTGGTTTCCGGGGTATGTTCCATGGTCCCGTCGTTGGGTAAAGGTTCGTGGGAGGGGCGCGACCGCAACGTTTTCCACGGCGGCGCCCGGGCCGCGTACCGGAAGCGCACCATACCCGTTTGCCCCCCGATGGCAAGGTGCGGTGCCCCGGAGACCGATGGCGGGGGGGGGGCGGTGACGGGGGGCGCCCGGTGGAAACGAGGTCAGGCGGGGCGGCGCCCTGTGCATCCCTTCGAGTGAAGATGCCGCGCCACCGGGGCGGGTTGCTTGTCTTCACCGCGTGCCTGTACTATTCTTGGCAAAGGTCCGGGGACAGCCTGCCGCCCGCGTGTGCGTGCGGGCATGCTCCCGGCGCTCTCCGTACCCATGTGCGCATGACCCGATACGGCGCGGTACCCGCAGCCCCTGCCCCTTCCTTTCTCCAGCTTCCCGAGCCTTCGGAGGTGAACCATGTCGGCCAAGAAGATCCTTGTCGTGGACGATGAAAAGCACATCCGCATGCTGTACCAGGAAGAACTGGAGGGCGAAGGCTACACCGTGGCCGTGTCCGACGGGCGAGAGCCCATCCTCGACGTGGTGGCCCGCGAAAAGCCCCTGGTGGTGGTGCTGGACATCAAGCTGGGGCCGGACCTTTCGGGGCTGGACCTGTTGCAGGAAATCCGCCGGGGCGAACCCACCCTGCCGGTCATCCTGTCCACCGCCTACGACTCCTTCCAGCACGACCTGAAATCGGTGGTGGCGGACTACTACGTGGTCAAGTCCGTGGATCTTACGGAACTGAAGGCCAAGGTGGCGCTGGCCATCGAAAAGCGCTCCTAGCGCCTTTCCCTCCCGTCCTTTCCTCCGCAAACAGAAGCCGGTGGCGGCGTACCCGCCACCGCTTTCTTCGCGCAGATGGCATGCCCCTTGCTTTTACCCTGTGGGGCGGGCTTGGCTTGCGCGATGTTGCGCGATAGCCGTGCCGTGCGGCCGTCACGCGGATTGCGTGCCGCGTGCGCCTGCCCGCCGCCCGGTGCGGCCCGCCCCGTTTTCACGCCCTGCGCGCCAGTCTGCCCTGCGCGCCAGTCTGCCCTGCGCGCCAGTCTGTCTGACGAGCGGGGTGCATCGTGCGCCTCGTCTGCGCGATTGCGTGTAGCGTTGCCGTGGCTGCCGTGGCTGCCCGGCCCGGCGGCATCACGCCTGCGCCGTGTCCGCACCGTCCCGTGCCAACCGCAGAGGTGCCCATGCCAGACTCCCTGTTCCCCGTCGGCCGTCGCGTCGCGTTGAACCGGCTCATCTACATGGGCATCCTGGTGGCGTCGGTGCTGCCGCTGGTGCTGATCCTGGGGGTCATGAACCTGCATCTGGGTGTTTCGTTTCGCGAGATGGTCTTCGGTCAGGCGCGCGAGATCGCCGACCGGCACAGCCAGAAGATCGACGACTTCTTGCACGAACGCCTTGCCAGCGTGCAGATGCTGGTGGAGGCGCAGGGCGCGGGCCTGCTGGACCCGGCAAACCTGAACCGCAAGCTGGAGGCCATGCGCAGCGCCTATGGCGGGGTGTACGTGGACCTCGGCATGGTGGACGATGCGGGCATCCAGCGGGTGTACGCCGGTCCCCACCGCCTGGAAGGCACCGACTACTCGCACGAAAACTGGTTCCTGCAGGCAGGCGCGCGTGACGTGTTCATCAGCGACGTGTTCATGGGCGTGCGCAAGTCGCCCCATTTCATCGTGGCCGTAAAGCTGATGGTGGACGGCAGGGCGTGGATACTGCGTTCCACCATCGATTTCGCCAGCTTCGTCTCGCTGGTGGAGGACGTGCGCGTGGGGTCCACGGGGCAGGCCTGCATCATCAACCGGGGCGGTGCGTTCCAGACTTCCGGGGGGCGCCATTCGGCGGGCGACGGCGCGCAACTGGCGGCATTCGCCCGCCGGGTGTTCGGCGGGGGCATTGCGGGCATGGACCAGGACCGCGCCTTCGAGGAAGGCGACATGCTGTATGCCATGTCGCGCCTGAAGGGCGGCGACTGGGTGCTGGTGTTCCAGCAGTCCTCGCGCGAGGCGTTGCAGGGCCTGCATGCCGCCCAGCGCACCCTGTTCCTGGTGCTGGGGCTGGCCTCCATCGCGGTGCTGGTGCTGGGCATGTTCCTGGCCCAGCGCATCATAGAGCGCATCGACGGGCTGGAGCGCGAAATGGCTGCCCTCAACGCCCAGGTGGTGGAGGCGGGCAAGTTGTCGGCCCTGGGCGAGATGGCGGCGGGCATCGCCCACGAGATCAACAACCCCGTGGCCATCATGATGGAGGAAGCGGGCTGGATAGAGGACGTGCTGGGCGAATTGCAGGAACAGGACGCCGTGCGCGAGATAGGCGACAGTGCCCGCCAGATCCGTACCCAGGGGGTGCGCTGCCGCGACATCACCCACAAGCTGCTCAGCTTCGCCCGCCGCTCCGACCGCGAGGTGCACGCCGTGGACATCAATGCCATGGTCACCGAGATGGTGGAACTTTCCGGCCAGAAGGCCCGCACCGTCAGCGTGCACGTGGTGGTGGCCCTGGCCGAGGAACTGCCGCCGGTGGCCGCATCGCCCTCCGAGTTGCAGCAGGTGTTCCTGAACCTGTTCAACAACGCCTTCGATGCCATGGAAGGTTCCGGCGGCACCCTGAAGGTGGCCACCCTGATGACCGATGGCGGCATGGTGGCGGTGAACGTGGCCGATACCGGTCCCGGCATGCCGGAAGCCATCCTGCAACGCATCTACGACCCGTTCTTCACCACCAAGCCGGTGGGCAAGGGCACCGGGCTCGGGCTGTCCATCTGCTACGGCATCGTCAACAAGATGGGCGGCGAGATAAAGGTGAGCAGCATCGTGGGGGTGGGCACCACCTTCCAGGTGCTGCTGCCGCCGTTCGACCCGGCCGTGCATGCGGCCCATGCCGTTCAGGGCGCTGGTCTGCTGGCGGGCGGTGAACGCGCGGCCTTCTGTCCTGCCCCGCACGCCATGGCCCAGGCAGGGCCGGGAGCGGCACCCGTGCCGGAGCCCCACGCAACGCCGGATATCGGTGATGCGGCGCCGCGCGATCAGGACAGCACACCCGGCATGCAGGCGGGCGACAGCGGTTCCAGTGCCAAGGCCCCCGGCGACGGGGACAGAGAGGATACGGCATGAGCGACGCGCACTCGACATCTCCTCCGCCCGGCCTCCCTTCCGGTCCGCCGCGCGACGGCGGTGCGGGCCATGGGCCGGACGACGCCCCCGCGCCTGTCCGGCTGCTGCTGGTGGACGACGAGGCGGGCTTCATCCGGGTGATGCAGAAGCGTCTGACCCGGCGCGGCTACGCGGTGGATACGGCGGGCAGCGGCACCGAGGCCCTGCGCGCCCTGCGCGGCGCCACCTATGACGCGGCCGTGTGCGACCTGAAGATGGACGACATGGACGGCTTCGAGCTGTTGCGCGTGGTGCGGCGCATGGCCCCGGAAATGGCGGTGATCATGCTGACCGGCCATGGCGGGGCGGAAGAAGCCCGCGAGGGCATGCGTCTTGGCGCGGCAGGGTACCTGCTGAAGCCGTGCGAGATGGAGGAACTGGTCTGCGCCATAGAGCGGGCCCTGGGGCGCCCGGACGCGGGGTAGCGCGCCGGAGTTGTCCATGGCGGGCACCGGGCAGGCCGGGGCGTGCGCCCCCCCTATCGTGCTGTCGCCCCTGTCGTGCTGTCGCCCCTGTCGTGCTGTCGCCCCTGGCCCGCCTGTCGCCCCTTACTCCGTGCGCAGTCCCCCCCTGCCTGTACCGCTCGCCGCAAGGCTCGCGTCGCCGCGCGCCCCTTGCCCTGCCCCCGCCTTCGTGGTAGCCGCTGGGGTCATGTTCGAAACCGATATTGCCGCCAAGGTCAAGCTGTTGGCCGCCGCCTTCGTGCCCATGCTGCTCGGCATGGTCTGCCACGAAGTGGCGCACGGCTGGGCCGCGTGGAAGCGCGGCGACCCCACCGCCAAGATGCTGGGCAGGTTGACCCTGAACCCCCTGCCGCATCTGGACGTGATGGGCTCGCTGCTGTTCGTCTTCACCGCCCTTACCAGTCCCTTCATTCTCGGCTGGGCCAAGCCCGTGCCCGTGAACCCCCGGTACTTCAAGTCCATCCGGCGCGACATGGCGCTGGTTTCCGTGGCCGGTCCGCTGACCAACATGCTGGTGGCCCTGGGGTTCGCCCTGTGCCTGCGCCTGCTTACGCTGGTCCTGCCCGTGGAGCTGTGGGGCGGCAACGGAGTATACGACTTTTTCCTGTACATGTTCTTCATCGGCATCAAGGTGAACTTCATGCTGGCATGGTTCAACCTGATTCCCATTCCGCCGCTGGACGGCGGCAGCATTCTTGCGGGCATCCTGCCGCGCTCCATAAGCTGGCACTACCAGAAGATGGAACGGTACGGGCTGCTTCTGCTGGTGGTGTTGCTGGCGACCGGGGTGCTGTTTCCCGTGTTGTCCCCGCTGGTGCAACATTCACAGGCGTTCGTGCTGTGGCTGGTGGGATTGGACTAGCGTTTCACGCCGCCCCGCGCCGCCGTGCCTGAAGCCGCAGGCCAGCTGTCCCAAACGGCGCGCGTGGCTGCATCGTCCGTATCCGCCCGCCGTCCCGCCGTGGCCCACGCATGGCCGGGCGGCGTTGTGCCGAGGGTACGCGGGCCCTTCCCGCTGCCCGTGCGCTGCATATTTCGACATCCCATCCCCATCGGAGGAACGACAGATCATGACCACCCCCGACAAGCGCACCGTTTCCGGCATGCGGCCCACCGGGCCGTTGCACCTTGGCCACTACTTCGGCGTGCTGAAGAACTGGGTCGAGATGCAGCATGAAATGGAGGCGTTCTTCTTCGTGGCCGACTGGCACGCCCTGACCAGCGACTACGCCGACCCCGCGCGTATCCGCGAGTTTGTGCCCGAACTGGTCACCGACTGGGTGGCCGCCGGCCTGGACCCGGAAAAGTGCGTGATGTTCCAGCAGTCGCACATCAAGGAACACGCGGAATTGCACCTTATCCTGTCCATGATCACTCCGGTGAGCTGGCTGGAACGCAACCCCACCTACAAGGAACAGAAGCAGGAAGTGGTCAACAAGGACCTCGGCAACTACGGGTTCCTGGGCTACCCTGTGCTGATGGCCTCCGACATCCTGATCTACCACCCCAAATGGGTGCCCGTGGGCCAGGACCAGTTGCCCCACCTGGAGCTGACCCGCGAAATCGCGCGGCGCTTCAACTTCCTGTACGGTGAGTACTTCCCCGAGCCGGAAGCGCGCCTGACCCCGGCGGCCAAGTGTCCCGGCCTTGATGGCCGCAAGATGTCCAAAAGCTACGGCAACGCCATCTACCTGCGCGACACCATGGACGAAATCACCCCCAAGGTGCGCGGCATGTTCACCGACACCAACCGCCTGCGCAAGAGCGACCCCGGCAACCCCGACGTGTGCAACCTGTTCCCCTATCACGAACTGATGGCCACCCCGGAACAGCAGGCCGAAATTCGCCAGGGCTGCACCTCTGCCTCGCTGGGTTGCGTGGACTGCAAGAAGATATTCCTCGAAAACCTCGGTGCCTTCCTGGGCCCGTTGCACGAGCGCCGCGCCGCGCTGCTGGCCAACCCCAAGGGCATTCAGGACATTCTGGAGGCCGGGGACACCCGCGCCCGCGCCGAGGCGTCGAGAATCATGGCGGGCGTGCGAGACCGCCTCAACTTCTAGTTGCCGCTGCGGCCGGGCGCTTTTGCCCGATCGCTGCGTCAAACGGCATGGCCGCTCCGGTCGAGTACGGTAAGAGCGCGCTGCGGTCCGCATCCGTAGGACTCGTGCGGAGCACTCATCCAACGGCTGAGGCACACTCCCGTCACGGCCATGCCGTTTTCCTTGCCCTCGGGGCAAAATCGCCTCGGCGGCAACGGCAACTCGGATACCCTGTTGTCGCAATGTTGGGCGCAGGCAAGCGCCTTGCCCCGAACGATGCGTCCGCCTTTCGCATGGCGCGCGTCGCCCTCGGGCAGGCTGTGCGGAGAGTGCCTACATCGCATCGGGTGGGCGGGTGATAGACTCATTTGATGGTCAGGGTAGATATCTACTCTTTCGAATTCTCAGGACGACCGCGCCGGACATCCGACGCACTGCCAAGCGAGGCGACGATGACCGGCGAGACGAACAACTGTAGCGGATGCGGCCCGGCAGGTGCGGAGGCCGCACAGGGCGACGAGACCCAGGCCTTTCTGGAAAGCCTGCCGGAACTGCATGCGGGCCAGACCTTTCAGTTTGCCTGCCATCCCGGCGTGCGCTGCTTCAACGCCTGCTGTTCCGACCTGAACATGCCGCTCACGCCGTACGACGTGCTGCGGCTGCGCCGCAACCTGGGCATGGGCAGCGAGGCATTCATCAACACCCATGCCAGGGTGGGGCAGTACCCGGACACCGGCTTTCCCGCCCTGTTCCTGCGCATGAGCGACCACCCGCTGAAGCTGTGTCCGTTCGTCAGTGATGCCGGGTGCACCGTGTATCCCGACCGTTCCGGCGCCTGCCGCACCTATCCGTTGGGGCGCGCCACCAAGGAAGACGAGTCGGGCAACGTGGTGGAGCAGTTCTTCGTGGTGCGCGAGGAACACTGTCGCGGGTTCGATGAATCCGGCGAATGGTCCAGCGGCACCTGGCTGGCCGATCAGGGGCTGGAACCGTACAATGCCTCCAACGACCGCTACATGCGCCTCATGGCGCGCTGCAAGCGGCAGGGCGCGGCCATCAGCCCCAAGCAGGCCACCATGGTGCTGCTGGCGTGTTATCAGCTTGACCGTTTCGTCGATTTCATCCGGGGCGTGAAGCTGTTCGATCGGCTGGAGATGGACGCGGACCGTCAGCAGCAGGTGCTGGATGACGAGGAAGCCCGCCTGGATTTCGCCTACGACTGGGCGGAACTGGTGCTGTTCGGCGACTGCGCGGCGTTGCGCATGAAGGGATAGCGGCAACGTTGCGCCACCTCCGTCGGGGGGTGCGGGGGGCGCCACATGCCGTCGATCCTGGACGGACGGTATTCTGCCAGGCCGCGCTTTCGCGTCATGTTCAATGTTCAACCAATGTCCAATGTCCGCCCGGCCATGTTCCCGCATGCCAGACGGTAACCGGAGCCAGCCATGGACGCAGCCCAGCCTGACCTGATGCACCCCGCCGTGGTGGACCGCGCCGTGCTGCCTGCCCTGCTGGCGCCCCGCCGCGCCGCCGGGCAGCGGGTGGTGTTCACCAACGGCTGTTACGACATCCTGCACCCCGGTCACGTGGATCTGCTGGCCCGCGCCAGGGCCGAGGGCGACCTGCTGGTGCTGGGCCTGAATTCCGATGCCTCGGTGCGCCGTCAGGGCAAGGGCGCGGACCGTCCGGTGAACCCCTTCGCGGTGCGGGCCTACGTGCTGGCGCATCTGGCCAGCGTGGACCATGTGGTGGAGTTCGACGAGGATACCCCCCACGCCCTCATCGCGGAAATCCAGCCCGATGTGCTGGTGAAGGGCGGCGACTGGTCCGTGGACCGCATCGTGGGCCGCGACATCGTGCAGGCCCGCGGGGGCCGGGTGCTCAGCCTGCCCCTGTTGCCGGGATTTTCCACCACGGGACTCATTCGGCGCATTCGGGCCGGGCTGTCCGCAGGGGAGCACGAATAGCGCGGAACCTTTTTTTTCGGCTTGTTTCGCAGGGGGCTTGCGCGTTCTGGTTTGCAACGCACGCAAAACACCCCGGTATTCCTTGGGAATACCGGGGTGTTTTGTTTTTGCGCAAGCGCATCGCGCAGGTGGTATCGCGCGGCGTGCGGCTTGCGTGATTGTTTTGTGTCCGGGGCTCAGTGGTAGCGCCCGTGCAGGAAATTGTCCGCGAAGCGCTGTACCGCCGCCTCGTCCACCATCAGCATGTCCATCTGGCGGGTGACGATGAGCAGCCGCCCCAGCTGCACCAGACGCTCCGCAATCTGGGCCGCCGCGAACTTCTGGTAGCGGGCGGTGACCATGTCGCCGCGCACCTCGACATGGAAGCCCAGGGATTCCAGGATGATGCCGATGCAGCGCACCCGGCGGTTCTTGCGCGTTTCGTCCGCTGCCCCGCCCTTGAACTGGAAGGTGATGTAGTTCTTGTTCATGGTCTGGCCGCAGTAGGCGTCCAGCACCCCGTAGTGGTAGCCCACGCGTGAACTGAAGTTCAGGTACTTGTCGGATACCAGCGCATAGCTGCGGTCGCCGAAGCGTTGACCGTGCATGGTAGGCGGTTCGATCATGTGGCGGCTCATGACGGACAGAAAGCCGCTCATGTCCACCGGGCGCGGCTCGCGGTGGTGCACCGCCGGGTCCAGCATGCCTTCAAGCAAGGCCTTGAACGGAGCGGAAACCGCCTGTTCCGGCCATACATAGGGGCCATCCACCCCGGCAAGGCCGCCCCCCAGGTCGATGACGTGCAGGTCCAGCGGCACCGGGGCCTTCATTTCAACGGCCACCGCACCGGCATCGGACACGGTGTCCGACAGCCGGAACATGTGGGCATAGGACAGTTCGTGCACGAAGCGCATCACGTCATGGATGGTGCGGCATGCGGCGGGGGTGAAGTCGGCGGCCTTGGGGTCGTGCAGGTTGAGCGGCGAGACCAGTGCGGCCACCTGCTTGAGCAGGTTGTGGATGGGCGTATCGCGCAGGCACACGGCGTGTTCCTCGCGCAGGGGCAGCAGTTCCTCCACCCGGCCTAGGTAGACCCGGCAGGAGAAGGCGTCCACGGTCACCTGCATGCCTGCGGGCAGTGCGGTCATGGCCCCCGGCGCGTTGACGATGGTGGGCACGCCGAATTCCCGCGCCAGCGAGGCCATGTGCCCGGTGATGCTGCCCGCCTCCGCCACGATGGCCTGGGCGCGCTGCATGACCAGCACGTAGGACGGCGAGGAATGCATGGCCACCAGGATGCCACCTTCCGGGAACAGGGCCAGTTCCTCCGCGCTTCCGGGCTGGACCACGGGGCCGCAGCCCACGCCGGGGCAGGCGGGCTCGCCGCCGTGCAACAGTACCGGATAGCCCTCGATGAGCGGCGTGGTGCGCGCGTCGCCGCGCGGGGTGGTGGTCAGCGGGCGGGCCTGGAGCAGCAACAGCCGTCCGGCCTGGTCCAGCGCCCATTCCACGTCCTGCGGCACACCGTAGTGCGCCTCCACCTGCCTGCCGATGCGGGCGAGCTCGGCGGCCTGGGCGTCGGTCAGGCAGGGGGTGTCGCGCTGGGCCTCGGGCACGTCTTCCTCGCGCAGGCGCCCGTCCTCGCCGGGGGTCAGGCGACGGGCCTTGCACACCACGTTGCGCGCTACCGGGCGGGGCGCATCCTCGCGGCTGAACAGCCAGGTGTCCGGTTCCATCTCTCCGTCCACCACGGCCGCGCCCAGTCCCCATGCGGCGTTGATGACCATGGAATCGGACAGCAGGTCCACCGGGTGGCGGGTGAACAGTACCCCCGCAGCCACGGAATCCACCATCTCCATGCAGGCCACGGCCATGGCGCTGGCATCCAGGGTGATGCCCTGGTGCAGGCGGTACACGATGGCCTGGGGCATGAACAGGCTGGCCACCACCCGCTTCCACGCATCCACCACGCCGTCGCGGTTCACGTTGAGCACCGAAAGGTACTGCCCGGCGAAGGACACGTGACTGTCCTCGCTGAGCGCGCTGGAGCGAACCGCCAGCCGCAGTGGAACCCCGCCGCCAACGCCTGCATCATCCACGGAGCCGAACGCCGCGTCGCAGGCGGCGTGCAGGGCGTCCACCACATCCGGCGGCACGGTGGCGGCGGCAAACAGGGACTGGATGTCCTCGGCCACGTCCAGCACGCTTTCCGGGTCCTGGGGGTCCACATCGCGCAAGCGCTTGCGTATTTCGCCCATCAGTCCGTCATGTTCCATGAAGGCGTAGTAAGCGCGGGTGGTTATGGCAAAGCCGCGCGGCACCGGCACCCCCACGCGCGAGGTCAGTTCGCCGAGGTTGGCGCACTTGCCCCCCACCCAGTCCACCATGTCGCCGTTGATTGCGGCAAAGGGCAGGGCGTAGGCCTCCACCGTGGCCTGGGGGCGGCTTTCGAGCAGTTCGGTGATTTCGGTGTTGATGCGTTCCACCACGCCGGGCAGGGCGGGGTAGGCATCGCCCGAGATGGCATTGAGCGCGGTGGCCATGCGCATGGCGTGGAACACCGCGCGGGTGGCTTGCGAGCGCAGCCACGTGGCCCCGAACAGGGTACACCCCGCGACCTTCTCGTCCATGTCCGCGAGAATGCGTGCAAGCTCGGCGTTGGAGTCCAGCAGGTCCTTGAAGTGGGCGTAGCGGGCGCGGAATACCCGCATGACCCGTTCGCGCGATTCGGCGTCCACGGCGCGCCTGTGGCCGAACAGCCCGCGCAGGCGTTCCAGCAGCGAGGAAGGCGGCGGCGCGGCAAGCATGGGTTACCTCCGTGCCGGTGCCGGGGCACCGCCGTCGGTCAGTACGTACCGGGTGGCCGGCCCCTTGCCCACCTTGCGGATGAAGCCCTTGCGCACCATGTCTTGCAGGTCGTACTGCGCGGTGCGCACGGGTATCTCGTTGCCCACGATGTCCTGATACTGGGTGCGGGTGATGCCGCCGTTGCGGCTGATGAATTCCCATGCCGCGCGTTGGCGCGGGTTCAGCGCAGACAGCGCGGAAAGGGGCGGCATGGACCCCGTGTCCGTTCCGTTGCGCGTCTGGCGGGCATTGCCGGGGGGCGTGCCGGCGCGGTCGTGGCGTCCCGGTCCGCCGTGCATGCCGGTAGCGTCGGACCAGTCCTGCCCGTCGTTGCCGGACCCGGCGGCCACGATGCGCCCGCTGACCGGGTCGTACACGGTGGCGCCCGCCTGCCCGCCCATGGATGCTCCGTTCGCAGCTACCGGCAGGCCCTGCGCACCGTACGGGGGGGCGTGGGCGGTACCGTCGCCGGGGTAAGGCGCGGCAGGCTGCACATGCCCCTGGGGCGCGGCTCCGTGCGGGTGGGATGGCTGGCCCATGTTTGCAGGGGCCGGGCTTGGCGGCAGCAGCGCCCCGTGCGACAGGGTGGGGTCCAGTTCCGCGCCAAAGCGCAGGTCTTCGGCGTACAGGGTGTCCCCTTCGGCAAAGGCCACCGCGCGGGTGATGCAGTTCTTCACCTCGCGCACATTGCCCGGCCAGCCGTAGGCCAGCAGTTTTTCCAGTGCCCCGCGTGAAAGGCCCATGGCCGGGCGCTTCAGGGTTTGGGCGGCCTGCTTCAGGAAGTAGTCGGCCAGGGCGGGAATGTCTTCGCGCCGGTCGCGCAAGGGCGGGGTGTTGATGGTGATCACGGCCAGCCGGTAGTACAGGTCCTCGCGGAAGGTGCCCTGGCGGGCGCAGTCCTTCAGGTCCACGTTGGTGGCGGCGATGATGCGCGCGTCGAAGGGCAGTTCGTCGTCGCTGCCCAGGGGGCGGATGCGCCGCACCGACAGGGCGCGCAGCAGGGCCTGCTGTACCTTGGGCGAGGCGTTGCCTATTTCGTCGAGGTGCAGCGTGCCGCCGTCTGCCGCCACGAAGGCCCCCTTGCGCTCGCCCCGTGCCTCGGAAAAGGCCCCCTTCACGTGCCCGAACAGGGCGTCCAGCAGCAGGTTTTCGTCAAGCGCCCCGCAGTTGATGGAAATGAACGGCCCGCCCGAACGGTCCCCGGTCATGTGGATGGCCTCGGCGGCCAGTTCCTTGCCGGTGCCCGTCTCGCCGATGATCAGCACGTCGGCCTCGACACCGGCGGCCTTGCGGATCATGCCGCGCAGTGCGCGCACAGATTCGCTGGTGCCCACGATGCCGGGCATGGTGTCCTGCGGCGAAAGCTGGCTCTGCGGCTGCTGTTGCGCGATTTCCGTGTCCAGGCATACCCGCTGCCGTCGCCGGGTGGACTGGATGTGCTCGTCGCGCAGGCGCAGTTCTTCGTTGCGCGCCTGCAAAGCGGCCAGCATTTCGTTGGTGATCTGGCGCAGGGCCTCCGCCTCCGGGTGGACGCGGTCCAGTTCTATGGGAGCAAGGTCGCCCGATTCCAGCTTGCCGCTGGCTTCTTCCGCAATGCGGTGCAGCGGCCCGGCTATGCCACGCCCCAGCATGCCCAGAATGAACGCGGACGCCGCGCTGGCGCACAGCCCGAACACGAACAGCGCGCCATACAGCTTGTACGACGCGGCCATGGCCAGAAAGCTGGTGTCGGTGTAGACGATGCCGCCGACCACCACGGTGCTGGCGCCCGGCCCTTCGCTGAAGGTGACCGGGGCGTAGCTGATGTAGAAGGCGCGGTTCAAGGGCGAGGGGTCTTCCAGCATGGTGCCCAGGCGGCTCTGGCCGGAATTGCCGGACTGCACCTCGGTGACCATGCCCCAGTATCGTTCCTGTTCCGGATTGGGACGGAACGCCGCTTCGAAGCCGGATCGGCCGAAGTCGCCGCGCATGCCCGAGCGGACCGTGTCGGTGGACAGGTCCAGGTTTGGATGTTCCGGCGATTCGGATTGGAACAGTATCCAGCCGTGCGAGTCGAAGAAGAAGCTGCGGTGTTTTTCCGTTTCTTCCGGAAAGATGTACAGCGGCGACCGGCGCGATGCGTAAACCGACAGCACGTTGCGCAGGGCCAGCATGTCCACCGACAGGGTGAGCAGCCCGGTCTGGTTGCCCGCCGCGTCCTGAACGGGCGTGGTCAGCCGCAGCACGTGCATGGACAGCCCCTGCACGGTCCCTGCCGTGGGCACCGAGGGGTAGACCACCTCGGTGGGGGCGGAAATGCGCACGAAGCCGGGCTTGGGCTCTTGCGTGGTCTGGCGGGTCAGCGGGCCGAACCGGGTGGCCAGGGCCTGTTCCAGCGGCACCATCCACACGTCGCGCCCGGTGTTCAGCAACACCATGCGGTTGTCGGGCGTGGAACCCTGATAGGCGATTTCGCGGTACAGGGTACCCATGGTCTCGGCGCGGGTGCGCAGGTGGTGGGCCAGCGAGGCGGCCGAGATGTCGGTGCGGGCAAGGTAGAGCAGTTCGCGCCGGGCCTGCTGGAGCACCTGCTCCATTTCGTGGGCCTGGGCCAGGGTGGCCAGCAGCGAACTGCGCCCCAGTGCGTCGTGCAGGAAATTCTGGGAGATGCGGTGAGAAATGACCCCGCTGATGACCAGCAGCAGCATGAACGCGGGCAGCGCCGCGAAGAGCAGCCGCTTGGCAATGCTCCATTCCGCGAAATTGCCTTCCAGCCGGAACAGCGAGCCGAACAGCGGCGGCCGATAGTAGCGCATGCCTTCTCCCTGCCGTGGGTGCGTGGCGGTGGCCGCCCGTATCGGGGCGGAGCGCAGGAACGACCGACCCGCCGAGGTCCGTTTTCAACTGCAAGCGTGGCCGAAACGTGCCCGGCTGGCGCGCCAGCCGTTCGGGCCGCCCCGGCAGCGGATGCGCACTGCATTCGCCGAGGGCGTACACCTTTGTTTATGAGCGTTTCTTTCCTGTTTCGCAACCGGTGGCACGAACGGAACGGGGTGACTGGTGCGGGGTGCTCTTTGGTACGTGCAGGTTGAGAAATTATGTACAAGGCTTTGCGCGATCGTGCAAGCGCAACTTGCGCGAAATGAAATTGATTTTGTATTTTAACGTGTTGGGTTGTGTGGCATGCGGCTTGCTACCTCCGTGTCGCGCGGTGACAACCGCGCAATGCGCAGGACCAAAACCGCACTCCAAGGGGGGGTGCGGGTGGACGGAAAGGCGGGCTTCGCGGCCGGACGGGATCGCCAGGGGCGAGGACGGGCCGGGGGCGGTAGCCCAAAAGGGCGGCAGGGGCTGCCCGCAACCTGGAGGATGCACATGAGAAGGATCAAGACGCTGTTCCTGTCGCTGCTTACGTTCGTGCTGGCCATTCCCGGCCTGGCACTGGCCGCTGGCGGCGGCGGCGCGCCCGTGGTCATCGTGGCCGACACCCGCAAGCTGGACGGGGTACTGGCCTGGTGGGCCAACCTGTACAATGAAAGCCACGTGCAGTTCGCCGTGCTGACCATCATCCTGATTCCGCTGGTCGGCGTGATCTTCGGCGTGATCGCCGACATCGTGATGAACTGGATCGGCATCGACCTGAAGTCCCGCGAACTGGCCGAACACTAGGCCGCGCCCGCACCAAAGGAGAATAACGATGGAATGGCTCTATATCCTCATGCCCATCGCGGGCGTTAAGATCTTCTGGCCCGGCCTGATCATCCTCGGCGTGGGCGTCGGCATCATCGGCGGTTTCTTTGGCATGGGCGGCGCCTGGATGGTCACCCCCGGCCTGAACATCCTCGGCTTTCCCATGGCCTTCGCCATCGGGACGGACATCGCCCACATGGCGGGCAAGTCGCTCATCTCCACCATGCGCCACGGCAGGTTCGGCAACGTGGACTACAAGTTGGGCCTGATCATGCTGGTGGGCACCGTGGTGGGCTTTGAAGTGGGCGCCCAGATGGTCATGTGGCTGGAACGGATAGGCAACGTCGAAAAGGTGGTGCGCTGGATCTACATCGCGCTGCTTGCCGCCATTGCCTGGATGGTCTTCCACGACGTGGCCAAGCGCCGCGAAAAGGAACGCCAGGCCGCCGCGCGTGGTGAAACGCTGGAAGCGGGCGCCACCGGCGTCGAGTGGCACAAGACCCTGCACAAGATCAAGATTCCCCCGATGGTGCACCTGAAGGAAGCGGGCGTGTACTGCTCCGCGTGGCTGCCCATCTTCGTCAGCTTCGCCACCGGCTGGCTGGCTGGCATCCTCGGCATCGGCGGCGGTCTCATCCGCATGCCCGCCCTCATCTACCTCATTGGCTGCCCGACGCACGTGGCCGTGGGCACCGACCTGTTCGAAGTCGCCATTTCCGGCCTGTACGGCGCCGCCACCTACACCTACAAGGGCCGTACCGAACTCGTGGCCGCCATGATCATGCTGGTGGGCGCTTCCATCGGCGCGCAGGTGGGCGCGGTGGCGACCAAGTACATCAAGGGCTACGGCATCCGCATCGCCTTCGGCCTCGCCGTGGTTGGCTGCGCCCTCTCGATCCTGATGAAGCTCGTGCAGCCCTGGGTGCCGCAACTGAAGGACGTGCTCGACGCTGGCGCCACCGTGCTGGTGCTGGGCCTTGTGTCCTGCATGTCGCTGTACATCTTCGTCCGCATGGTTCAGGGCGTGAAGATGGAACTGGCCCGCAAGAAGGCCGCCTAGCCGTACCGCACGCGAGAGAAGGAGAAAACATATGAGACGCTTTCTGCTGATGCTGCTCGTGGTGGCGCTGCCCCTGGGCCTCGTGGGCTGCGGTGAATACGGCAAGGTGGATCAGGGCCGGGTGATCGCATACGACAAGAACGCGAAAACCATTACCCTGATTCAGGACAAGGCCATGGAGCCGCTGAATCCGGACTACTCCATCCTGCCCCCCCACACCTACAAGCTGCCCGTGGACCCCGCCGAAATGGGGCCGGAACCCAAGGCCGGGCAGCGCATGAAGCTGGATACCAAGGCCAACATCATCCGCATCTTCAACACCAAGACCCAGGCGTTCGAAGACATCGCGTTCAAGATGGTGGACCTGCAGGAGAACATCGACCGCAACCATCCGCTGGTGTTCGACAAGGCCACGGAAACCGCCAAGAAGTTCCCCATGGTGGACCGCGACAAGAAGACCGTGGCCATCTACTCCGGCCGCCAGAAGATGCTGTGCACCATCTCGCTGCCTGACGAATACTTCGCCCTGCCCGATGCCACCTGGGATGCCGGCGACGAAGTGCGCGTGTACTACAAGGCCGAGGGCGTGTCCCTGCGCTTCATGAACATCACCAAGACCGACATCTTCAAGAAGTAGCCAGACGGCGGCGGGGCTGGCGACAGCCCCGCCCCTTCCCCTCCTTCCGCCCCGCCATCCCCCCGTTTGCAGGGTGAGGTGATGGCGGGCCGGAACGGGCGGAAGAAGCCCAAGGACAAACGACAAGGAGCGACACCGTGGAAGACCAGATGGATTTCGCAACCACCGTGGCCCACAAGCTGTTGGTGCTGACCATGAACATGCTGGCCATCGCGGCGGTGTGCGCGGGCATGTACCGCGCCTCGTTCGTGCCGGACGAATTCACCCCGGTGTTCTTCAAGACCTTTTTCACGGTGCTGGCCCCTTCGCTGGTGCTGGGCTGGTGCGCCAAGCGCTGGCTGCGCGCCAGGGGCCGCGCGTGACCAAGTCCGCGCATCTGGCGCGCCAGCACCGGCGTTCCGGGCGGGTGGCGCTGCTGCTTCTGCTGGTCTGCGCGCTCAGCCTGGTGGATGGGCTGGTGGGCAGCATGCAGCAGGGCTTCAACCGTACCGACGCGCTGCCCGGCGGCGAATACCCCGTCAGCGGGCCGCTGCCGCCACGGACGGAGACCATCGAGGACATGGTCATCGAGGGGGGCACCGACGACAGGCAGGTGCGCCTTGTCCCCTACGAAGTCTATTCCGGCTACTGGCTGGGCGGAAAGATGTGGCGCGGCGCCATCAAGGTGGGGGCCAGCCCCGCCTCGGGCGAATATGTCATCCGCGTGCACGACAAGTATGGCGAAAAGCAGAACCCCACGCTGGTATTTTCGGTGCAGGTCTGGCCCGACGAGGCCACCCGGATGGCCAATGCGCCGGAACGGCTCACCCGTTGGCTCGGCATCGAACCCTTTGCCCTGTCCGTGCTGGTGCTGCCCTTTGCCGTGTTGGCGGGGTTCTGCAACTTCATGCTGGGCCGGGCCTGGAGCCGGGCTCTGCTGGCCGAGCGCAGTGCCGAAATCTACAAGCTGCTGCCCGCGCCCGACGGCGGCGGCAAGGACGTCACCTTCGGTCTTGGCGTGCAGCACGGTGCCAGCCCCGGCATGCGCTGCCGCATCCACCGGCCCGACGGCACCCCCGTGGGCGAGGCGCGGGTGGTGGAATGCACCGCACGCGACTGCGTGGCCCGCGTGCCGCACGGCCTGAACGTGCAGCCCGGCGATGTGGTGACCTTGCCCGACATCGCGCTCCAGGCTGCGGAAACGCACGGCGCGTGAAGACGCCGCAACCGAACCGGCGGGCTGAAGGGCTGGCGGGCAGAGGCCCGGGAGGAGGAACATGGACTGTCCGGAACTGCTGAAAAGCTGTCGCATCCTGCTGGTGGATGACGAGGACGGCTTTCGCGATGCGCTGCTGCGCCGCATGCGCAAGCGCGGCGTGACCATGGACGGCGTGGCCAGCGGCCAGGCCGCGTTGGAATGGCTGGCCCGGCAGGCGGTGGACGTGGTGATCCTGGACATCCAACTGGGCGACATGGACGGTCGCGACGTGCTGCGCGAAATTCGCAAGTCCGGCGGCGAAGACCCGGCGGTGATCATCCTGAGCGGGCACGCCTACACGGACATCGCGCTGGACGCCATGCGCGCCGGGGCCAGCGACTACCTGCTCAAACCCTGCCCGGTGGAGGAACTGCTGGAGCGCATCGAAACCGCGTTCGAACAGGTGCTGGAGCGGCGCGCCGCGCAATAGCGCCAGCGCGGTTGCGGCCCCGGGCAAGATAGTGAATTTCGCCGGGCCCCCCGGCACGGCGTGCACCCGCCGCAAGTGTCCCACGACAGCATACGCCCATCCCCCCTCCACAGTCCGGGGCGGAACCTTCGCAGCAGACGGTTCCGCCCCGGACTCACGTGGTGCGGGGGGAAGGGTGCGGGGGAAGGCCGCGCACCCGCGCGTGGAGGTGCCGGGAAGCAGCACGCGTTTGCTGTGGCCGCTGGCAGGCGAGGGGAGATGACCGGGGGGCGGATGTGCGGGATGTGCGGATGGGCGGGATGTGCGGATGGCCTGAGGGCGGAAAGGCGGATGGACAGACGGCAGGGCGGGCCGTGCGTCCCCTGCGGCAAAGCGTGAGGACGTCAGCCGCGTATGTCTGACTGACGGGCGGGCGTCAGTCGCGCAGCAGCACCCAGGTCAGTTCGTGCTTGTTGTGGGCCAGGTGCAGCAGGCGCGACCCCGGCACCGCCGCGAAGGCGCGCGCGGTTGCGTGGTCCGTTTCGGCCTGAAACTTCAGGGTGCACACGAAGTTGCGGCACTGGCCAAGTTCCAGCCAGCGGCCCACGGTGGCCAGCAGCCTGTCCGGGTAGCAGATTACGTCCGAGAACAGCCAGTCCACGGCCCCGGCGTGGCGCGGGTCCAGCCCAAAGGCGCTGCCGGTGCAGAAGTTCACATTGGGGTGGGCGGCGATGTGCGGGGCGATGTCCGCCTTGTCCACACTGAACACGCGCGCGCCCAGTTCCGCCAGCACCCAGGTCCATCCGCCGGGGCAACTGCCCAGGTCCAGGCACAGTTCGCCGGGGCCGGGCCGCCTGCCGATGAGCGTGAACAGTTCCCACAGCTTCAGGTAGGCGCGGGTGGGCGGTACGGTGCGGTTTTCCTCGAAGCGGGGTTCGCCGTCGGGGAAGGGGCTGGTGCACCGGGCGGATGCCAGCACTAGGTCCGGCTCCCACAGGGTCCATGAACCCAGCGGAGCCGTGGGCGGCGCATCGCCGAACACCACGGGGCGGGCGGCCACGCGGGGCAACTGCTCCTGCACCAGCGCGGCCCGGCGGTGGTGGCCGGTGGCGTGCAGGTGCCAGTTGCGCTGGATGGCCTTCAGCTTGCGGGCCGCGTCGCCGATGGAGGCAACCGGGATGGTCACGGGGTCCAGCCAGACGTTCTGCGCCCATGCCGCCGGGCGGGGCGGACCTGCGGCCACCACCAGCCGCCCGCGCACGTCCAGTACCCGCGCGTCGTGCAGGTCCTCGAGCTCATGGACGAGGTCGTCGGTGAACCCGGCGGCGGCGATGTAGATGGTGCGGTCATCCAGGGGGGTGGCGGTCATGTTCGTGTCCGGGGGTTGGGAAGGCGGTAAGGGTGTACGGCGGCGTGGGCGTGCCTGTAGCGCGGCGCGGTCCATATGGCAAGGGCGGGGCCGGACGGGAACAGGCAGGCGTCGGCACGGGCGGCGATCCGCGCGGCGCGTGGCCACCGCTCCGCCGTTCCGCGTTGCCACCCGCTTGCACCCGGCCCCGCTATGCCTGTACAGGGCGGTATCGTCGCCCCTGCGCATCCGTCACCAGAAATCGCCGCCGGAATCGCCATGCAACCGCCCATCCGTCATTCCGACCGCGCGCCCTCCCCGCGTGCCCCCGACCGCAGCCATGCGTCCGCGCGCCGCATGGCCGCCCTGTGTCCGCTGCTGGTGTTGCTGGTGCCCTTTCTGGCGGGTGTGGCGCTGACGGCGGCCCAATCCCTGGGCTGGCTGCTGCCGATAGCGTACCTGCCGGAACAGGTTGCGCAGGGGCTTTCGGCACCGGACAGGTGGGCCGGGTGGCGGCAACTGGCGCAGCCGCACATGGCCGGTTCGCTGCTGCTGGGGTTGCGCGTGGCCGGGGTGTCGGCCCTGCTTTCCGTGGCGGGGGGCGCGCTGCTGGCCTACGGGGTGTGGCGGCTGCCCGCCCGCATGCAACTGGCTGCGCTGGTGTTCCGGGTGCCACTGGTGCTGCCGCACATCGTGGTGGCCTTTCTGGTCATCGTGTTCTGGAGCCGTTCCGGCCTTGTGTCCGCCGCGCTGTACCAGGCCGGGATCATCAGCGGACAGGCGCAGTTTCCGGCCCTGCTCTGGAGTGGCGACGGCATGGGCATGGTCATGGCCTACACCTACAAGGAATTGCCCTTCGTCATGCTGCTGGCCGTGGCATCGCTGCGGCGGCTGGACCCGCGCCTCGTGGAGACGGCCCGCATGCTGGGGGCGGGGCGGTGGGCCGTGCTGCGCGATGTGGTGGTGCCGCACCTTGTCCCGGTGCTGCACGCCTCGTTCCTCATCCTGTTCCTGTACGCCTTCGGCGCGGTGGAAATTCCCCTGCTGCTGGGCGAATCCACCCCGGCCATGCCGGGGGTGGCGGCGTACGACCTGTACTTTCTGCGTTCGCTGGAGGACCGTCCGGCGGCGGCCGCCCTGCTGACCCTGCTGCTTTTGTGCTGTACCGGGTTCGTGGCGGCGTACGTGCGGCTGGTGGCCGGGTTGCGCGGTCGGGAGCGTCAACTGTGAGCCCGCGCAACGGAAAGGGCAGGGGCGCCGGGTGGCCGAGCGGCGGGGCGGATTCGCGCCCTCGCTCGCACCCTCGCTCGCACCCTCGTTCAAGCCTGGGATCGCGCCTGTTTCTGGCAGTGCTGTGGCTGCTGTTCGGCCTGCCGCTGCCAGTGCTGGCCCTGTGGGCCGCAGCGCCCGGCTGGGCCTGGCCCGATCTGTGGCCCGCCGTGCTCGGGGGGCGCACGACGGCCTTCGTGCTGGCCAACCGGCAGTCCATTGCCGGGGCGCTGACCTCGTCCACCCTGTACTCGCTGGCCGTGGTGGGCGTAACCCTGTGCGTTTGCTTGGCACCTGCGCGGCTGCTGGCCTTCGGGCGGTTCCGGGGGCGGGGCGCGCTGGAAGGGTTGCTGCTGGCCCCGGCCCTGCTGCCCGCCATGGGTTTTGCCCTTGGCCTGTACGGCACCTTGGTGCGCCTTGGCCTTGCGGACACCCCGGCGGGGGTGGTGCTGGTCTTGTCGGTGGTGTCGTACCCGTACATGCTGCGGGCGCTGGCTTCCGGCTTCGAGACCGTGGGGCCGGACTACGGCCATTGCGCCGCCAACCTGGGCGCGGGGCCGCTGCTGCGCCTGCTGGCCGTGGAGCTGCCGCTGCTGTTGCCCGCCGCCGTGGCGGGCGGGTCGGTGGTGTTCCTGGTGGCCTTTTCCGACTATTTCCTGGTGCAGTTGGTGGGCGGCGGGGGTGTTCCCTCGTTCACCGGGTATCTGTTCCCGGTGTTGCAATCGCCGGACAGGGCTCTTGCGGCCATGCTGTCGCTGGTATTTCTTGTGGTGCCCGTTGCGCTGTTCGTGCTGGTGGAGGGGCTGGTGCTGGCCGTGTACCGGCGGCGCGGCATGTAGGAAGGCGACGGAGCGGAAAGTGATGCCTTGCCGACCCCATTGCGCGTGCAATCCGCATTGTGGCGTGGTATGCTGCACCATGGCCCTGTACGCGTCGTTCGGCGTTGCGGGAGAGCGTCGGCGGCGCGGGGCATAGGGATATCAGAGAGGCTACGGGCACAAGAGTCCGAGGATGCACGGATGACGGCACCAATCGGGCCGCAAGGGGGGCATATGGACTTCATCAATATAGGCGAACGGACACGGAATCGCTGGCAGCAGTCGCTGGACACCCTGGCACGGCTGCTGGGCATTCGGGTGGCCGCCATCATGCGGCGAAACCCTGAGGGACTTTCGGTGCTGCTGTCCAGCAACACTGCGGGCAACCCGCTGGTGCCGGGCATGCGTATGGCTTCCGCAGGGGGCGGCACGTACTGCGATGCCGTCGTGGAGACAGGCAAGCCGGTCTACGTGCAAAACGCGCTGGATGATCCGCACTGGCGCGACAGCCCCATGGTCCGGGCGGGCTTTGTGGCCTATCTGGGCTACCCCCTGCGGCTGCCCAATGGGCGGTTGTACGGCACGTTGTGTCTGCTGGACACGCGACAGTGGCCGGTTTCGGAAGTGTACCGGGGCATCGTGGACGATTTCCACGCACAGGTGGAGGAATTCCTGGCCCTGGCCTACGAGAGCGCCCTGTTCGGCGCGCAGCAGGATACCCTGCCTTCTGCCGCGTTGACCGTGGACATTCGTGGAATGGTGGAAAGGGCCAATCGCCGCTTTTCGAAGCTGTGGGGCATCGAGGTGGACGCCTCCGGTCTGGCAGGGCTCCCGTTGGCAGAGGTGCGCACCCTGCTGGCAGACCGCCTGCTGGACCCCGACGCCATAGCCGCCGTTCTGCCCGATGACGAGGCGGGCCTGGCCGCATCCTCTGGACCGATGGCCTCCTCCGCCCTGGTCGCTCCGGTGCGCATGCCGGACGGTACCGGAGGGCATCTGGTGTTGCTGGCCGATGGCCGCGTGCTGCGGCGCACCCATCGGACCCTGCGCGGCGAGTACGGGCGGGCCTGGGGCAGCGTGTGGCTGTTCGAGGACGTGACCGCCGAGGTGCGTGCCCAGGAAGCCCTGACCCGCAGCGAGGAACGGCTGAAGCTGGCACTGGACGCCGCCAGCGAGGCCCACTGGGACTGGAATTTCGAGACCGGCGAGCTGTATTGCAGCCCGCGCTACTACGAGATGCTGGGCTACGTGCCGGGTGAATTCGAATGCACCCACGAGGCCCTGCGCGACCTGATGCACCCCGACGATCTGAGCGAAGTCACCGCCGCCCTGTGCATGCCGGACCCGGCAGTGTCGCACGCGGTGGCCGCCTGCGGGGTGGGGCAGTTCGAGGTGCAGTTTCGCCTGCGCACCAAGAACGGCGGCTGGAAATGGATGCTGGCGCGGGGCCGCGTGCTGGCCCGGCGCGAGGACGGTTCGCCCGCGCGGGTGGTGGGCACGCACATGGACATCACCACCGCCGTCAGCCAGCGGCTGGCGCTTGCCCGCAGCGAGGAACTGTTCCGGGGCATCTTCAGCACCGCCTCGGTAGGCATCGTGCTGCTGGACCGCTTCGGCCTGCTGGTGCGGGTCAACGAAGCCTGCGCGCGCATGCTGGGCTACGAAGTGGAGGAAATGCGCGGCCAACACTTCAGCCGGTTCATGCACAACGACGAAACCACCCTGGCCGCCACCATCCTGGCCGGCCTGCTGGACCGCACCCAGACCACCAGTCGCCTGCAACACCGCCTGCGCGGCAAGGACGGCGACTACCTGTGGACCGACATCAGCGCCTCGCCGCTGGAAGGGCCGGACGGCGAGGTGGAGGCGGCCCTGGCCATCATCGTGGACATCAACGAGCAGCGCGCGGCCCAACAGGCCCAGGAGGACAGCGAGCGGCGCTACCGGGCCCTGTTCGAGAACGCCCAGGTGGGCATTTTCCGCACTCGCATCGCCGATGGCGTATTCCTGGAGGCCAACAGCCGGATCATCGAAATGTACGGCTGGCCGGACCACGACGAATTCATGAAAACCATGCGGTCCACCGAATGGTATGTGGACCCGGAGGCCCGTACCCGCATGGTGTCGACCCTGCTGCGCCGGGGGGAATTCCGCAACATGGAAGTGGAAATGCGCCGCCGCGACGGCTCCACGGTGTGGTTCGAGTATTCCGGCAAGCTGGACGGCGACACCGTCATCGGCGTGGCCCAGGACGTCACACAGCGCCGGGCGGCGGAAGCGGCGCGCCAGCGGTCCGAGGCGCACTACCGACTGCTGTTCGAGGCCGCAGCCGACGCCATCTTCCTGCACGACCCCGAGGGGCGCTTTCTGGACGTGAACGAGGTGGCTTGCCGCCGCCTGGGCTACACCCGGCGCGAACTGCTGACCATGAACCCGCGCGAACTGGACGCCGAGGAATTCGCCGAGCAGGTGGAGGAGCGCATCCTGCAACTGCGCGAGGAAGGATCGCTGACCTTCGAATCCGCCCATCGCACCCGCAGCGGCACGGTCCTGCCCGTGGAAATCCACGCCAAGCTGCTCGATTTCGACGGCAGGCCCGTGGTGCTCAGCATCGCGCGGGACATCACCGACCGCAAGCGGCTGGAACAGGCCCTGATGCGCGAGGCCACCACCGACCCGCTGACGGGCATCCGCAACCGGCGGCAGTTCTTCGTGGACGCCGAGCGTGAAATGGGCCGGGCCGTGCGCTACGGGCGCCCGCTGGCCGTGCTGATGCTGGACCTGGACCGCTTCAAGCGCGTCAATGACCGCTTCGGCCACCATGCGGGCGATGCCGTGCTGCTGGGCTGCGTGCATGCCTGCCAGCAGGCGCTGCGCGATACCGACATACTGGGGCGGCTGGGCGGCGAGGAATTCGCCGTGGTGTTGCTGGAAACGGACCTGGACGATGCGCTGATCGCCGCCGAGCGGCTGCGCAAGGCCGTGGAGGAAATGGACGTGCCGTTCAGCGGGCAACGGTTGCGCTGCACGGTGAGCATCGGCCTTGCCCTGCGCGGGCCGGGGGACGGGGCGCTGGACGACATCCTGCGCCGGGCGGACACGGCGCTGTATGCCGCCAAGGAGGCGGGCCGCAACCGGGTGATGCTGGCGCGCGCCGTCAACGGCGGGGTGGAAGACCAGAACCGTCGCTGGAGCAGTGGCGGCGTGCTGCGCGGCGAGGGCTGACCGGGGCGGGGCTGGTCCGTCGACCGCGCCTGACGTGAGGGCGCGCAGTGCGGCGAACGGGCGGCGGTAGCACAACAATGCAGAACGGGCGCTTTCCGGAGGGTTTCCGGAAGGCGCCCGTTGCGTTGGTGGTATTGGTCGCGCTGTTGGCGGCATGCGCCGTGCCGACTGGCGGAGTGGCTGTGCCGCTCGTTGGAATGGGCCGGAGCTGCGCGTTACGGTGCGGTCGGGGCACCGGCGGAGGGCGTTTCCGCGCCTGTCGGGGCCGCCGAGGGGGAAGTCCCTGCCGGATTGGCGGGGGTGGGCGGAGCTTGCGTGGTGCTGCCGGAGGTTTCGTTGGCTGCGGGATCTTTCGCGGCATCCGCCGGACTGCCTGCCGTGTCCGCTCCTGTCTGGAGGGATTGGGGAGGTTGGGCGGGTTGGGTGGGCCGGGCCGCCTCGCGCGGGGCGGTGGGGGCGCGCACACCGGCGTTGACCGGCGTGGTGGCGTTGCCTTTTGTGGTGGAGCTGGCCCCCGTGGCGTCCGTGGTGCCGTTTCCGGCGGGCGTGGACGTGCGCGGCTGGGGCGTCGGGGCCGGTTTGGCGGCATCCGCTCCCGGCGCGTCCGGCGTGGTGCCCCCGGCGGTTGCCGCGCCGGGCTCGGCGACCTTGTCCCCGGCAGCGGAGGCTGCGGCCTTGCCTTGAACCTCCGGGGCCTTGGCCCTGGACTCGGTGGGGGGCGCCGTATTGGTTGCCGCTGCGGCGTTTTGCGGCGCGGGAGCGGCGTCGTCCGTGGGAGACGGGGTGTCCGTGGTACTCACGGGGGGCGCGGAAGTGGCGGGCGTGCCCTGTGTGCCCTGTGTGGCAGTCTGGTCGGTCCCCCTGGCGCGTCCGGCGCGCTGGAAGCGGTTCACGGCGCGGTTGTGTTCGTCCAGCGTGGCACTGAACTGGTGCGAGCCGTCATTGCGCGACACGAAGTAGAAATAGCCGTGTTTTTCCGGCGTGGTGGCCGCGCGCAGCGATTCCATCCCCGGCGAGCAGATGGGGCCGGGGGGCAGGCCGGGGCGGCGGTAGGTGTTGTACGGGTTGGCGGCGTCTTGCAGGTGCGGGCGGCGCAGGTTGCCGTCGAAGGTATCGCCCAGCCCGTAGATGGTGGTGGGGTCCGCCTGCAACAACATGCCGGTGCGCAACCGGTTGGCGTACACCCCGGCCACGCGGCCCCGTTCCGAGGGCTGGCCGGTTTCCTTTTCCACGATGGAGGCCAGGGTGACCAGCCGCCGCAGCTCGTCGCGGCTGGGGCGGCCATCGGGCCAGACCTGCGCGGCGCGCCGCCAGAAGGTGTCCACCATCCGCCCGGCCACGGCGCGGGCCGCTTCGCGGTCGGGTACCGGCGGCTTCTTGATCAGGTAGGTATCGGGAAACAGGAAGCCTTCCGCCGTGTCGAAGGGGATGCCCCAGTGGCGCAGGAAGGCCGGGTCGGTGATCACCGCGCGGAAGTCCTCCACGGTGACGAAGCCCTCGACCTCCAGCAGACGGGCGGTTTCCCACCAGGTCAGTCCTTCGCGCAGGGTGATGCGCGACAGCACCGGCTGCCCGTTCACCAGTTGGTCCAGCACGCGGAAGGGCGGCCAGTTACTGTGTACCAGAAAACGACCGGCCTTCAGCGAACCTTCCCAGCCGTGGTAGTGGGCCAGCAGCTTGAAGCGCCAGTCGCTGGTCACCGCGCCCTTGTCCACCAGTTGCCTTGTCACCCTGTCGAAGGTGGCGCCGGGCTCCACGTCCACGTAGACGTCCGCACCGGGGGACGCAGCCGGAGTGTGCAGGAAGCGCCAGGCGTCGTACCCCGCATAACCGCAGGCCAGAAGGACCAGCAACACCAGCGCGGCCAGTACGCGCAACAGGATGCGCACCACCGGGCGGCCCGGTGCCGGGGGGGCGGCGGGCGGTGTGGTGGGGGGGGAGGCGGACGCTTCCGGAGTGGGGGGCACGGATGCAGTCGGTGTGGATGATGGTGGGGCGGGCACGGGGGCTGCCGGGGTGGATGCAGGTGACTCGGGCGCGGGCGCCTCTGCTGCTGTGGCGGATTGTGCCAGGGGCGTTTTCGCTGATGTCGCGGTGGCCGTGTCGCCGGATGCCGGGGCAGCGGCGGTGCCGGTCGCGTCAGCAGGGACAGCGGGGACAACAGGAACGGCGGCGATGGTGGCCGTCGCGGCTTCTGGCGTATCGGATGGTGGGGCGGGTTGCGCGTCCGTGGAGTCCGCAGCCTTCGAGGGCGTCGTGTCTTCAGGGGCTGATGTCGCAGGGGTGGGCGCTAGCGTGTCCGCTGTTTCGTCCGCCAGCGCCGTGGGGGCGGCGGTTGTGTCTGCGGCAGCCCTACCGTCCGTGACCTCCGGCGCGCCTGCCCCGTCAGGCGTGCCGGGCGTGCCGGAAACATCCGGCGTTGCGGGCGCGGCTGTACTTGCATCAGGGGCAGTCTGCTGCGCGGTGTCGGCGGCGCTGCCATCGTCGGGCTTGCGTTCGCCCTCCGGCTGTTGCGGAGTGGCGGTAGCGGTGGCCGCGTCAGGCGCGTCAATAGCCACATCGGGGGCCACGGGCTGCGGGCCCTGCTCCTGTGCGGATGGCTGTGCGGGAGTCTGGGGGGAAATTTCCGGGGATGCTTTGGGGGTATCGCTCATGCGGTGATGCTGTCCGGTCAGGCGGGGGTCCGCCGGGATTCGGGCTGGTTGAGGAACGATTGCAGGATGCGCACGGCCGCCTGCTGGTCCACCACGGCCTCCAGCGCCCTGCCGGAAAGCCCGGCGTCGCGCAGGTCGTCCTCGGCCTCGTAGGAGCTCAGGAACTCTTCCATGAGGTAGACGGGCAGGGTGGTGCGGCGCTTCAGCCGTTCCACGAAGTTGCGCACCTGCCGGGTGGTCAGGGTGTCCGTGCCGTCGTGCAGCAGGGGCAGCCCCACCACGTAGGCCTCGGCGCGTTCTTCCTCGGCCACGGCCAGCAGCTCGGCAAAAAACCGGTCGCGGGTGGTCATGACGATGGTGCGGCGCGGAAAGGCCATGCTGCCGCCCGAGTCGCTGGCCGCAACGCCGGTGCGCCTGGTTCCGTAGTCTATGCCAAGGTACTTCATGGGTGGCCGGATGCTACGCCAGCGGGGGCGGCTGGGCAAGCCGTGGAGTGGTGACGGTTTTGCCGTGCGGTCGGTGGTGTCCAGGAAAAGGCGCATCCGTTGCAACGGATGCGCCTTTTATTCTTGTTTCATTGGGTACGCGGGACTCACGCGTCATGGATTTTTGTTCTCTGGCAAGGAAGATGTGCCTTTTGCGGAGGGAGCGTACTCTGGTCGTACGTGACCGTAGCAAAAGGCAGCATCTGACGCGTTGCTCTCGATGGCCGTATGGCTCGCAAGCTCGCCTGACGGCCACGCTTCGCGCCCTTCGGGTCGGTCAGCCAGAGGGCAAAAGGCCATGACGCGCTCTACAGCGAGCTGTCGTCCACCACCCGCACCCCGCCCTCATCCTTGGCCTGATCGGCGGCCTTGCGCAGCAGCTTGCGCCAGTCCGCGCCCTTGGCCAGTTCCGCCAGCCATTCCAGGGTGTGCAGCACGGGGCGCTTGTCCTTCAGGGCCATCATGGTGCGTTTGATGCCCACCTTGCACGAGGGGCAGCCCACGATGACGGGCGCGCCGTCGGCGTAGGTCATGAAGTCCGCCTCAAGGCGCATGCGCTTGCGGGCGCGCAGCTTGTTGTAGATGGCGGGCGAGGTCATGGCGCCCATGCCCGATTCGCCGCAGCAGCCGGGGTTGACGCGGATTTTCGCGCCGGTGAAGGCGGCCACGGCCTGGGCATAGATGTTGGCGGCCTTGCCCTTGTGCACGCCCACCCATTCCGCGTGGCACGAGGGATGGTAGAGCACCTCGGTTCCGGCGGCGGGCTTTTCCGCACCCGTAAGGGCGTCGGCAGGCAGCCGTTCCAGCAGGAACTGCACCATGTCCTTGTGGTGCATGGCCGGGGCAGTGCCCTGCGCGCCCAGCAGTTCGTGGCGCTGGATGCCGTCGCGGCACGAGCCGCAGGCGGTGATGACGTGGGTGACGGAAAGCCCCGCCGCGCGGGCCTTGTCCAGCGCGGCCCTGATGGCCTGCACGTTGAGGTCGCGGTTGGCGGCAAAGGCGTTGTCGGCCCCGGCGGACAGCAGCGGATAGCCGCAGCACAGGTGCTGTTCCGGCATGACCACGGCCACGCCGGATTTCAGCATCAGCATCAGCCCGGCCAGCCCGATGTTGCGGTAGAACAGCCCGCCCCCGCAGCCGGGGAAGTAGAACACCGCCTCCACGGGTTCGCCGGTGGCCGCCGCGCGCTGTTTGGCGCTGGCGGGCACGAAGATGCCGCCCTTGCCGAGGTGCAGGGTTTCCGCAAGGTTCTTGTAGCCCACTTCCGGGCCGGGACCGGCGAACAGCGGGCTTTCGAAGCGTTCGCGCCACCCGGCGGGCACAAGGCCCACGAAGCGGTTCTGAAAGCGCTGGCCCATGGACGCGGCCTTGGCCGCGCGCGGCACGCGCGATGCCGGATCGGCGGACAGCCATTCCAGCACCTTGCGCTTGATGGGGTGACCGCCCGCGTTTTCCGATTCCAGAAAGGCGCGCATGGCCAGGGCCACGCCGGACGAGTCGATCTTCACCGGGCAGACCGAGGTGCAGCGGCCACAGCCGGTGCAGTGCTCCATCATGGTGCGCAGTTCGCCCAGCAGGAAGGGGTCGGGCCGGCCCTTGTTGACCTGCGAATAGTACACCGCCTCCACCAGCGCGCCGAGGGCGATGTTCTTGTTGCGCGGGTGGTATTGCAGCGACTGTTCCGGGTAGAACATGGGGCAGACCTGCTTGCACTTGCCGCAGCGGGTACAGATCTGCACGTTGGCCAAGAGCGCGATCAGCCGTTCCTTGTCGGGCAGGCCGCTCTGGCGGATGTCCTCGATGAGCCGGTTGAACGAGAAGGTGAACGGGCGCACCGGCAGTTCGCGCTGGGTCAGCTTGGCCGGGTTCAGCACGTTGCGCGGGTCCACGCGCTCCTTGAAGGCGCGCAGGGCGTCCATCTTCTCCTTGCGCAGGAAGGCGATCTTGGTGATGCCGATGCCGTGCTCGCCGGAAACCTCGCCGCCCACTTCCTGGGCCTTCGCCATGACGCGGTGGGCCACCTGCTCGGCATTGTGCAGCATGACCGGGTCGTTGGAGTTGACCGGTATGTTGACGTGACAGTTGCCGTCGCCCGCGTGCATGTGGCTGGCCACCTCGATGCGGGTGGCCTGCATGTGGTCCTTGATGCGCTCTATCTTGCGGGCCAGGTTGGCGTGCACGTTGCCAAGTTCGCCCAGAAAGACCACGGCGCGGATCTGCATTTCCTCGTCCGAGATGTCCTTGGCCGAAACCTCGCCCTTGGCCACCTTGGAGGCGTAGGTGAACTCGCGGTTGAATTCCCTGTCGTCCAGCGGCATGCCCGCCAGGCGCCCCACCTCTTGCAGGGCAGAGCGGTAGGCGGTGGCCGCGCATTCCAGGTTCACCTGCTCCAGAAAATCGGCGAACTCGGGCACCCCGTCGATGGGGATGACCACGTCCTCGTTGATCTTGAAGCCGGAGGTGCGGCGGGCGATGGCGGACAGCTTGTGGCGGTCCTCCCAGAAGACTTCGGCTTCCTTTTCGTCGCGCGCGGCAAAGATGTCCGCCCCGTCGTAGGGGTTCACGATGTCCAGAATCTGGTGCACGGCGCGGTCCAGGTGGAACTCGTCGTCACCATCCAGTTGCACGATGAGCACCGAAATGGGGTCGCCCTCGTACTCCGTGGACTTCTTCTTGTATTCTATGGCCTTGACGTACTTGGAGTTGAACTCCTCCAGGGCCGATATCTTCACGTGGTCGCCTTCGCGGCGGATGGTGTCGCGGTAGCCCACCACGTCCTTGATGACCTGCATGGCGCTGTTCATGGAGCGCCCGAAGAATTCCAGCACCAGCACGCGCGAGTGGACCGGCTTCTTGTGCAGCACGAAGCAGGCCTCGACGATGATGCCGTCAACGCCTTCCTTCTGCATGCCGGGCAGGCCGCCCAGGGTCTTGTTGGTCACGTCCTTGCCAAGGCCAGGCAGGCGGATTTCGTCGCCGCGCAGGGCCACCACGTTGCGCACGCCGCCGCTCAGGTCGCGGATTTCGAAGGTGGCCGTCTCGGCGGGCATGATCTTGTGGCGCGGGTGATCCACCCGTGCCACGTCGATGATCTCGCCGGTGGGGGTGACCATGCGCCACGAGAGCAGGTTGTCGAGGGTGGTGCCGTATTCGAAGGCAAAGGGGCCGCCCGCGTTTTCCGCGATGTTGCCCCCGATGGACGAGGCCAGCTTGGAGGCCGGGTCTACGGTGAACAAGAGGCCCTTCTTGCCCGCAGCGACGATGGCGTCGTTGGTGATGACGCCCGCCTCGCAGCACAGTACCTTGTTCTGTTCGTCGATGCTGACGATGCGGGTGAGCCGGCCAAGGCTGAGGATGACCGTGCGCTTGCGGGCGGGCACGGCGCCGCCGGTCAGGCCGGAGCCGCCGCCGCGCGGGATGATGGCGAACTTCAGCTCGTTGGCCAGCTTGACCACCGCGCTGACCTGTTCGGCGGACGCGGGGCTGACCACCAGCATGGGCAGTTCCATGCGCAGGTCGGTGGCGTCGGTCGAGTTTTCCACCAGCGCGCCGGGGCGGGTGTCGATGCACTCGCGCGGCATGGCGGCGGCAAGGCGCTTCACCAGTTCGTCGCGGTAGGCCACCTCGGCCTCGTGCGCGCTCCAGAACATGGTGATGCCTTCGCCGATGCTGGTGGCGTAATGGTGGGCAAGTGCCGCCTTTTCGCCCTCGAAACGCGCGCGAACGCTCGCTTTCACCGTTTCCGCGTCGATGAACGGGTTGTACACGACGAGAAACAGTTCTTCCGCGATTTCGATGGCGAGATGACGTACGGATTCCGGCCAGTCCTCGAACTCGTCGAGGTTGATGCGCAGAATGCGGTTTACGACGAAATCTGCGGAGATGGAGATGTGCGGGCCTTTATGGGGCATGGGCGGGCTCTCTCTCGGGTTGCGGTGAGAGGAAGCCGCTGACTATAGGCGTGCGCGGCTCGGTTGGCAAGTTGAGTGAGCACACGATGTTTCGGCGGGGGGGGGACCGGAGCGGTCGGGAGCGGGCGAGGGTGTCATTCGGGCAGTCCTTCGGAAAAAAATATGTGCATCCCGATGGGTCTGGGCGGCTTATGGTCAGGGTGGTGATGCTATGTTCGCATGAGAAAACTCTCTTGCGTGACGCAGCATTGTATCTAGTTTGTGTGTGCGAACAGCTCTGTGGGACTGTGTAATGCCGAGCGCATTAACTGTAAGATCAATCAATTGATTGTAATTGACTCTTTTTCGGGTTTGGTGTGTAGCGTGGTGCATGCTCCCAGAAAGGAGGAACACCATGCCGCACGCACTGCCACGCGCCGATGTCATGGGACGCCTTGCCGCGGACAACCCGTGGTGGGCCGACGAGACCGCCCGCCCCTTCGCGGCGGACCTGCCGCAGCGAGACCACTTCGCGCCGTTTTTCGAACTGGCCGCCGACTGTGCCCTGCACCGGGCCGTGGTGCTGATGGGGCCGCGCCGGGTGGGCAAGACGGTGCTGCTGCACCAGGTGGTGGATACCCTGTTGCAGCAGGGGGCCGAACGCCGCCAGATCCTGTTCGCCACCCTGGACGCCCCGGCCTACACCGGCATGGACCTGGCCGACTTTGTGGAACTGGCCGCAGAAATGGCGGGACTGGACCCCAATCGCCCCGGCTGGGTCATCTTTGACGAAATCCAGTACATGGCCGACTGGGAGCGCGGGCTGGACACCCTGGCCGCCCGCTGGCCCGCGCTGCGCTGCACGGTATGCGGTTCCGCCGCGCCCGCCCTGCGCCGCATGGGCGATGCCGAGGCGGCGGGGCGCTTTGCGGTGTACATGCTGCCGCCGCTGTCCTTTGCCGAGTTCCTGCGCCTGTCCGGCGGGCAGCGCCGCGACATGAAGCAACTGTTCACGCCCGAGCGCATGGACGAACTGAACGAGTTGCTGGTGCGGTACATGAATTTTGGCGGCTACCCGGAAGCCGTGGTGTCCGAACGGGTGCGCGCGGACATGGCGCGCTTTCTGCGCAGCGAGATCATCGACAGGGTGCTGTGCAGCGACATGCCCGGCCTGTACGGCATCTCGGACGTGCAGGAACTGAACCGCCTGCTGGCCGTGCTGGCCCTGAACAGCGGGCGCGAGGTGACCCTGGAGGACCTGCGCGGCGAATCGGGCATCGCGGTGAACACCCTGAAGCGCTACCTCGACTATCTGGAAGCCGCCTTCCTGGTGGTGCGGCTGCGGCGCATCGACGATGCGGGCCGCCGCTTCCGGCGCGACCGCAGCTTCAAGGTGTACCTGGCCAACCCCTCCATGCGCACGGCGCTGTTCGCGCCCATCACCGGGCCGGACGACCCCGGCCTGCAACCGCTGCTGGAAACCGCCGTGGTGGGGCAGCTGCTGTGCAGCCCGGCCCTGTCCCGCAACACCTGCTACGCCCGCTGGGACGGCGGCGAGGTGGCGCTGGTGGGCCTGCACCCGGTGCACGGCAAGCCGGTGCTGGCCTTCGACATTCGCTGGAGCGACGAGGGCATCATCCCCGGCCAGAAGAACGGCAACGGTCGCTGCGGCGCGCCTGCGGAGCCTGCCGTGACCACCCGCGCCGCACGCAAGGCGGCGGGCAACGGCACCGGGGCGCAGTTGCGGCCCCTGTTCGAGTTTGCCCGGCGGCACAACGTGCGCAAGTCGTACGTGACCACCCGCACCACGTTTACCGTGGGCGTGCAGGGCACTACGGAATTTTCGTACCTGCCCGCGGGCATGCTGGCGTTTACCCTGTCCAGCCAGGCGGCGGAGCGGATATTTGCCAAGCTGGTGACGGCGGACAACCCCTAGACGCGCACGACCGGGCGGGAAGACATTCGGGAAAGGGACAGGCAAGAGCGGAGTACGGGTGCCCCCGCCGCCTCACGGTCACTGTGGGGCGGCGGCGGGACGAATGCACGAGTACGGGGCGGTGCGCCGGTGGTGGAGCTTCTGTGGGGAAGCGGCATCACAGGCGCACCGCCCGCTTTCGTGGGGGATCAACGCGGGTATCCGCGTGCGGTCCCCTTTTGCAGCCGTACGGAGTGGTTCGCCGACTATGCAGTGATCTCCAGCCGGGTGATCAGTCCGCCAGACAGCCGGAAGACAAAGCGCAGCACCACCGGGCTGCCGGGAAAGTTGCCGCTCACCGTGCCCATGACCCTGGTTTCGTCGGCGTAACTTTCCACGGACTGAGGTTCAATGCGCGGGTGGAACTGGGTGTAGGTTTCCTCCTCCCATTCCCGGATGGCCGCGTGGCCGTTCCGTTCACGCTGTTCGTCGATAACCAGCGCGTCGGGCGCGAAGTGGCGTACCATGGCCGCGCCGTCGTGGGCATTGGCCGCCGCGAAGTACCCCGCGATGGCGGGGGGCAGGTTCAGGGTCATGGGGTTCTCCTTGGTACGGGTGGGGCGGCGGGTGCCGCCATGCTTCCGGTATGCCCCCTGCCACTGACAGCCCTGCGTCAGCAGGCAGGGGGCTGTGGACAGGACGGTGTCAGCAGGGTGGGGCAGGGTGGGGGCGTTATCCACAACGTCAGCCCAGGAGTGCCCCATGTTTGCCGTGTACTGCGAACACCCCGACGACAGGAATCCACTGTCCGCGCTGCGCACGGGCGAAATGCCCGCCCCCGTCATCCCCGAAGGCTGGGTGCGCGTGCGTGTCAGCCATGCCAGCCTGAACCGGCACGACATCTTCACCCTGCGCGGCATCACCGGGCAGGATACCCCCATTCCCTTTCCCATGATTCTCGGCAACGACGCGGCGGGCACCCTCGACGACGGCACCCCCGTGGTGCTCTACCCGCTGCTGACCGATGACGGGCGCTCCGGCGACGAGACGCTGGACCCCGGCTGGCACGTGCTGAGCGAAAGGGTGCCGGGCACCATGGCCGAATATGTGGCCGTGCCCGCGCGCAATGCACTGCCCCTGCCCGAGGGCCTTTCGCCCCTGCATGCCTCGGTGCTGGGTACGGCGTGGCTTACGGCCTACCGCATGCTGTTCGTGCGCTCCGGGTTGCGGCCGGGCCAGACCATGCTGGTGCAGGGGGCCACCGGCGGGGTGGCCACGGCGCTCATCCAGATGGGGCGCACGGCGGGCATGGAGGTGTGGGCCACCAGCCGGGGCCGCGACGGCATGGCGCTGGCGCTGCGCCTTGGCGCGCACCGGGTGTTCGCCGATGGCGCGGACCTGCCCCGCCCGGCGGACGCCGTGTTCGACAGCGCGGGCGCGGCCACCTGGGCGCATTCGCTGCGCTGGGTGCGGCGCGGTGGCACCGTGGTGACCATGGGCGTGACCACCGGGCACGAGGTGCGCATGGACCTCTTGCCGGTCATCGTGAACCAGATTGCCATCCGGGGCACCATCATGGGCACCCGCGACGAGATGCTGGACCTGATCAACTTCGTGGTGCGGCACGGCATCGTGCCGGAGATAGGCCGGGTGCTGCCCATGGAACGGGCGGCGGAAGCCTTCGCGGACATGTGCGAAGGGCGGGTGCGCGGCAAGATCGTGCTGACGCGATAGACAGCACGGCGGGACGCGCGGGATATCTCGTTCCCCGGCACCTCGGGTGCGCCGAGCGGGTGGAGGCGGGGCGCCGCGGCGGTCACTCTGCCGCCCCCATGGGCTTCATGCTGTCGTCATGAATCGCCCGGCTTCTGCCGATGATGGCGCGCGGCGGCCTCTGCCCGTTCCGCCAGCATGGTGCGCAGGTGGGGCGGGGCCAGCACCGTGGCCAGCGGGCCGAAGGACAGCAGCCAGTGGGCCAGATGGTCCCAGTCCACGGCAGACAGGGTCAGGGTGATGGAGGAAGGGCCGTGCCCGGTGTGGCCGCTGTGCGCGCCATCCCCGTTTTCGGCAACGGATGCGCGGGGGACCGTGCCGCCCGCGTCCTCATCGGGCGCGCTGCCCCGTGCGCTGTCTTGTGCGCTATTCGGGTGATGTCCCGGCGCGTCGGCAACGCCCATCCACCATTCGCGCCACACGCGGTCCGCCGCATCGGGGTGGAAGCGCACCGTGGCCCGCAGTTCCGGGCGGGGCATGTGTTCGCGCACGTAGGCCCCCAGATTGAAATCCTCGCGCGGGGCAAGGTGTTGGTCCAGCACCACGGGGCGGTGCATGCGGTCGGTGCGGAAATCGCGCAGCGCCCCGCGCAGCCTGCACCACGCGATCAGGTGCCAGCGGCCCAGATAGCGCAGCAGTCCCAGCGGTTCCACCTCGCGCGGGGCGGCATGGGGCTTGCCGTGCCCCCGGTAGTCGAAACGCAGCGGCTGCCTGCGGGCCAGCGCCTTCTGGATCAGGGCAAGGTCTGCCCCGGGGGCGGATTCCGGGTCGGATGCCAGGGCGGTTGCGCCCATGGCCCGGCCAAGGCGCAGCAGGTCCTCGCGTCGGGCCGGGGGCAGCACGGTACGCACCTTCTGCAGGGCCGATTCCATGTGCGCGGACAGCGTGGGCGCGGCGGCCCGCTCCAGCAGCATGGCGCCGGTGGTCAGCGCCATGGCTTCGTCCTCGGTGAAGTTGACGGGGGGCAGCAGATAGCCACGCATGAGCGAATAGCCCACGCCTGCCTCGGCCAGCACCGGCACGCCCGCCTCGGCCAGGGCCTTCATGTCGCGGTAGATGGTGCGCAGGCTGAGGCCGAAGTGCCCGGCCATGTCGGCGGCGGTGGCGTAGCGGCGCGATTGCAGGAAAAGGATCAGCCCCAGCAGGCGGTCGGTCCGGTTCATGGCGTCTCCGGCGGGTGGGCCGTGGCGTGGGAGGGTTCCGACCGGTGGGCCGGTCGATGTCGCTGGCGGAAATCCGGCGCGGTTATCCCTGCCCGGCCAGCACCCGGCGGGCCCAGGCGGCCTGCCCCAGCGAGATGCACCCGTCGCCGGGGGGCAGTTCCGCGTGGGTCAGCACGGTCAGCCCGCGCGCGGCAAGGGCCTGCGGCAGGTGCACGGACAGGGTGAGGTTCTGCATGGCCCCGCCGGACAGGGCCACCACGGGCACGTTCATCACCCCGGCCACGGCGGCGGCCATGTCGGCCAGGCCCGCCACCAGCCCGGCGTGGAAGCGGCGCGCCACCTCTCCGGGCGGGGTGCCGCGCGCCCAGTCGTCGTGCACGGCGCGGAACAGCGCATGCGTGTCGAGCACCAGCGTTTCGCTGCCGTCCCGTGCGCCGCGCAGGGGGCAGGGGTAGGCGTGGGTGAAGAAGGCGTCGTGACTGTCGCCATGCGGGGTGATGGCATCCTGCGCGTGTTCCAGCCGGATGGCCGCCTGCCCCTCGTAGGTAACGGTGTCGCACAGGCCCAGCAGGGCGGACACGGCGTCGAACAGCCGTCCGCAACTGGACGTGAGCGGGGTGTTGATTCCACGTTCCAGCAGGCGCGGCAGAAAGGCGGCGGCTTGGGCGTGGCGGGGCAGCCACGGCCACGGGCGCGCGCCGTCCGTGGCGGGTTCGCGCAGGCCCAGTTGCCACAGCAGCCCCTGCGCGATGCGCCACGGCTCGCGGATGGCGGCCTCGCCCCCCGGCAGGGGGATGCGGGCCAGCCGTCCCAGCCGCTGGTGGTCCAGCGCCACATTGTCCACGTACAACAGTTCGCCGCCCCACACCGTGCCGTCGTCGCCGTGGCCGGTGCCGTCCAGCGCCAGCCCCAGGGCCGGGCCGTCGTGCCGGTTTTCGGCCAGCACGGCGTGGATGTGCGCGAAGTGGTGTTGCAGGGTCAGCACGGGCAGGCCGCTCTGTTCCGCCTCAGCCGTGGTCATGTAGTCGGGGTGCAGGTCGCGCACCACGGCCTGCGGGGTCACTTGCAGGATGCGCGGCAGGTGCGCGGCGATTTCGCGGTGAAAGCCCAGGGTTTCCAGGTTGTGCATGTCGCCGATGTGCTGGCTGACGAAGGCCTTGTCGCCCCGGGTGACGCACAGGGTGTTCTTGAGTTCCGGCCCCATGGCCAGCACGCACGGGCCGTCGCCCGAAAGGAACACGGGCCGGGGGGTGAAGCCGCGCGCCCGGCGCAGGAACTGCGGCGCGCCGGTGACCGGGTTGACCCGCGTCACCGAATCGTCGGTGCGGATCAGGATGTCCCGGTCGTGCAGCAGGAACACGTCGGCAATGCCGGGCAGACGCCGCAACGCCTCGCGGTTGCCGAGGCAGATGGGCTCGCCGCCCGCGTTGCCGGAGGTCATCACCAGCACGGGCACCCGGCCCTCCGGCAGCAGCGCGCCGTACAGGCGCAGCAGCACGTGGTGCAGGGGGGTGTAGGGCAGCATCACCCCCACGAAAGGGGTGTCTGGCGAAACCTGCGGAGAAATGGGGGGCAGGGCGCGGGTTGCGGCGTCGGTCGCGGAGAACGAACCGGGCGCGGCTGGTGATGCGCCGGGCATGCCGCCCGCCAGCCCGGCCAGCGCCCGGCACAGCACGATGGGCCGTTCGCGCCCGGCCAGCAGGGCCTCTTCTTCCGGAGCAACGTGCACGATGCGCCGGGCCGCATCCAGGTCCGGCACCATGATGGCCAACGGCTTGTGGGGCCGGTGCTTGCGGCGGCGCAGTTCGGCCACGGCGGCATCACTGGCCGCGTCGCAGGCCAGATGGAACCCGCCCAGCCCCTTCACGGCGGCAATGCGCCCGGCGGCCAGCGCCGTTGCCAGCGCCCGGATGGCCGGGGTGCCGGTGGGGCGGCCCGCGTCATGATCGTAGCCGGGTCCGGAGCCGGGCGAGGCAGGCGGGGCCGTGTCCGGCGTCGGGCCGTTGGGCGCGCCGTCCACGTACCACACGCGCGGACCGCACACCGGACAGGCGTTGGGCTGGGCGTGAAAGCGCCGGTCCAGCGGGTTTTCATACTCTGACGCGCACTCCGGGCACAGCGGAAAGCAGGCCATGGAGGTCTTGTCGCGGTCGTAGGGAATGAACCGGGTGATGGTGTAGCGCGGCCCGCAGTTGGTGCAGTTGGTGAAGGGGTACAGGTGGCGGCGGTTGGCCGGGTCGGTCATGTCGGCCAGGCAGTCGTCGCAGGTGGCCACGTCGGCGCTGATGAGCACCTCGTGCCCGGCTCCTCCGTCACCGCTGGCAACTATCCGGAATCCGTCCTCGTTGTCCACCACGGCCATGTCCTCGTGCGTGCACGAGACCACCCGGGCCAGCGGCGGCAGCTTGTGGGCCAGGTCGTGCCCGAAGCCGTCAACTGATGCCGCAAGTCCTTGCACCTCTATGAACACCCCGGCGGCAGTGTTGCTGACCGTGCCGGTCAGCGCATGGTCGGCGGCGATGCGGTACACGAAGGGGCGAAACCCCACCCCCTGGACCTGCCCGGAGACGGTGAATTTGCGGCGCGCGAGATCGTCTGGCATGCGGCGACCATAGCGGAAGACCAGCAGCGTGAAAAGGCATGCGGCGGGGACGCAGGGCGCGAACGTGAAGCCGTCGCGCCGCTGTCGGCGGCAGGGCCATGCGCCTACCGCCTCTTTCTTTTGTCGACGCCCGCAGCCGTTGCGGTGCGCGCCTTTACGAACCGGTTGTCATGAATGCGGTGCTCTTATAAAGTGCCGCAACGGTCGCGCCGCGTCGGGTGAGTCCGGTCGCCTTGCGTCAGCGGTCAGGGCAACTCCGGGGGGCCGCGGCGCGACCGGTACGCGACCGTCCACATCTGGTCGCCGTGCCGCTGTTCGCGCGCGCAGTCGGGGTATTTTCCTTGTACAGCACGCGTAGGTCGGCTAGATAAAAAGATTCCCACTGCATTCCGCCGCCGGGTACAGGCGGGGAATTGCACAATCAATCCGCTTCAAGGAGGAGCCATGGGCGCTGACAAGCTTGGCGCGCGCGTGCGCAAGTACAGGGAAGACCGCAGCCTGAGCCGCGAGGAACTCGCGGACGCCGCCGGTCTCAAGACGGAATTCATCGCCGCCCTCGAGGACGACAACCTGTATCCGTCCATCGGGCCGCTACAGAAGCTGGCCCGCGCCCTGAACGTACGCCTTGGCACCTTCATGGACGACGCGGTGAGCCGCGACCCCATCGTGAGCCGCCAGGGCGACCGCGAGGCGGATCTGACCATGCAGAAGGCGCGCAACAAGTGTGCGGCCTTCCGCTTCCACTCGCTGGGCAAGGGCAAGAGCGACCGGAACATGGAGCCGTTCTTCATCGAGATCTGTCCGGAACCCGTGGAGGACCGCAAGCTGTCCTCGCATCAGGGCGAGGAGTTCATCCTGGTGAACAAGGGTTCCATTCGCGTGGTGTACGGCAAGGAAGAGCACGTGCTCGAACCGGGCGACAGCATCTACTACAACTCCATCGTGCCCCACTATGTGGGTGCCGAAGGGGACACCCCGGCCGAGATCTACGCCGTCATCTACTACCCTTAGGCGGCACCGCCGCGCGCTTGCGGGATGCCGGGCGCAAAAGCCCACCCCGAGACGGCGCGCAATCCCCAAGACAGGAGTGGAAGGGGCATGGACGAATTCGCAGTGCGCGAACGGACCCTTGGCCAGATACTGGACGAGACCGTCGCCAAATATCCGGACAACGACGCGGTCATCTACGTGGACCGCGACTACAGGCAGACCTACCGGCAGTTCGCGGAAGTTGTGGACGACCTGGCCAAGGGGCTGATGGCCCTTGGCGTGCAGCATGGCGAAAAGGTGGCCGTGTGGGCCACCAACGTGCCCTACTGGGTGGCGTTGCAGTTCGCCACGGCCAAGATGGGCGCCATCCTGCTCACGGTGAACACCAACTACCGCGAGCACGAGATACGCTACCTGCTCAGCCAGTCGGAGTGCGAGAACCTGTTCATCATCGACGGGTTCCGCGACCACGACTACGTGCAGACCATCTACGACATGATCCCCGAACTGAAGACGCAGACGCGCGGGCAGTTGCGCTGCCCCTCGCTGCCGCACCTGAAGCGGGTCATGTTCCTTGGCGCGGAAAAGCACCGGGGCATGTATTCCGTGCCGGAGATCATGAGCATGTCGGCCATGGTTTCGGACGAGGAATACGCCGAGCGCCAGCGGGCCCTTTCCCCCCACGACGTGGTGAACATGCAGTACACCTCGGGCACCACCGGGTTTCCCAAGGGGGTCATGCTCACCCACGTGAACATCGGCAACAACGGGTACTGGATCGGCAAGAACCAGCACTTCACCGAAAAGGACCGCGTGTGCCTGCCGGTGCCGCTGTTCCACTGCTTCGGCTGCGTGCTGGGGGTATTGGCCGCCATCAACCACGGGTCCGCGCTGGTGATCCTGGAAAGCTTCAGCCCCATGCACGTCATGGCATCCGTGGACCAGGAAAAGTGCACCGCCCTGTACGGGGTGCCCACCATGTTCCTGGCCGTGCTGGAGCACAAGCTGTTCGACCGGTTCGACTTCAGCTCCTTGCGCACCGGCATCATGGCCGGTTCGGTCTGCCCGGAACCGCTGATGCGCCGGGTGGTCGAAAAGATGTACATGCGCGAGATCACCATCTGCTACGGCCTGACCGAAGGTTCGCCGGTGATGACCCAGAGCCTGGTCACCGACCCCTTCGAGCGCCGCGTGCAGACCGTGGGCCGGGCCATGCCGTGCATCGAGGTGCGCATCGTGGACCCGGAAACCAACGAGGAAGTCCCGCGCGGCACCCAGGGCGAGGTGGTCTGCCGGGGCTACAACGTGATGAAGGGCTACTACAACATGCCCGAAGCCACGGCTGCCGCCATCGACACCGAGGGCTGGCTGCATTCCGGCGACCTTGGGGTCATGGACGATGACGGCTATGTGGTCATCACGGGCCGCATCAAGGACATGATCATCCGGGGCGGCGAGAACATCTACCCCCGCGAGATCGAGGAATTCCTGTACGGCATGGACGGGGTGCAGGACGTGCAGGTGGTGGGCGTGGCCAGCCGCAAGTACGGCGAGGAAGTGGGGGCGTTCATCATTCCCAAGCCCGGCGTGGAACTGGCGCCCGAAGACGTGCGAGACCACTGCCGTGGCCGCATTGCCTGGCACAAGGTGCCGCGCTACATCAGCTTCATCGACGCCTACCCCATGACCGCCAGCGGCAAGATCCAGAAGTTCAAGCTGCGCGAGATGGCGGCGGAGCTGTTTCCCGACGCCATGAAATAGCACTCGAATGGTCTTTTCGTCCGTTGGCTGCCCGGTGCAATCGGGTGAGCGGCGAACGGGAAGGGCCACATCCTGTTGCCCGACGATCTGACTGACGACAGCGCCCCCGAAGTCCAGGCTTCGGGGGCGTTTTGCGTGCGGCTTGATTTCCGGTGCGGTTCCGCGCAGACTGAAAGAAACGGAAAGTTTGCCCTGTGGAGGGGGCCTGCCCGTGCGCGTGGGATGGACCCCGTGCACCGGCATGGCGGGTACATGGAATGTCACGGAGCATGAAGGAAGCCGCATGTCGCTGGAAGCGGATGTCCTCATCGCCGGAGCCGGGTTTGCCGGTCTGCGCGCCGCCATCGCCGCCGCCGTTTCGGGGCGCGGCCTGCGCGTCATCGTGCTGGCCCCGCACGAAGGGCCGGGCGGGTCGTCCTTTGCGGGGCATGCGGGCTCGCTGGGCGTGCTGGCCCCTGCCGACGACGAGGAGCGCGAAGCTCTTCTGGAGCGCGCCCTGAGTATCGCGCAACCCGGCACGGCGGACCCGGCACTGGTGCGCCTGCTGCTGGAACAGGGCGAGCCGCGCCTGCGCGAACTGGAGCAGTGGGGCGTGCCGCTGGCCACCGGACCGGGGGGCACCCGGTTGCGCCGCAGTGCCTGTTTTTTTCCGGAAATGGCCGTGGCCGCCGTGATTCCCGACTGCGCCGCCGCCCACGCGGCCGTGCTGCGCGTGGCCGTGGCGGCGGGGGTAGAGGTGTTGCCGGGCTTCACCCTGGCCGCGCTGGGCGTGGAGGGCGGCTCACCCGGCAGTGCGCTGTGCCTGGACCCGGTCGGCAACGTGCTGCCGGTGCGCGCCCGGTCCGTGGTGCTGGCCGTGGGCGGACCTGCCTCGCTCTTCACCAACGATGCTTCCGGCCCGGGGCAGACCGGCACCGGGCTGGGCCTTGCCCGGGACTGCGGCGCCCGTACCGGCAATGCCTCGTTCCTCCAGTTCCTGTGGTACGAGGGCGGGCAACCTTTCCCCTTCCTGCCCCAACGGGCGCACGAACTGGAAGTGGCCGGACCGGACGGCGTGCCTGCCGCCCTGCCGCGCCAACTGCGCCATCACGTGGCCAGCCGGGCCACCCATGCCCCGTGGGGCTGGGGCCTGCCCGACGCCGCGCTGGACGCCTACCTGCTGGCCCGCATGACCCCGGCGGGGGTGGTGCCGGTGCGCTACCATGGCGAGCGCGAGCCGCGCCTGCTGTCGCTCATGGCCCAGGCTGGCAACGGCGGGGCGCTCATCGACGCGGACGGGCGCACCTCGGTGGCGGGCCTGTTCGCCTGCGGCGAATGCGCCACCGGCATGCACGGGGCCAACCGCATCGGCGGTGCCATGGTGCTGGCCGCCCAGGTCTTCGGGCACCGGGCGGGCATCGCGGCGGCCCTGCACGCCCATTCCGCGCTGCTGCCCCCGCCTCCCACCGCGCCCGAAGCGCCGGAACACCAGTCCGCGCGCCACCCCCTGCGCCTGCGCGAAGCCATGCAGCGCAACTGTCTGCCGGGCATCCCCGGCGAGGCCCTGCATGCGGCGCGCCCCGGCTTTGGGGGGCCTGCCGGTTCCGAGCGGCAGCGGCAGGAACTGGAGCTGTTCGTGGAACGACTGAAGGCGTTGTTGCTGCTGCCCGCCGTGGATCTGCTGGACCGTGCCCGGGTCATTTCCTGCCTGACTGTGGCCGAGCACCGCCTGCGTCGTCTGCGCGCGGAATGCGAGGCCGTTGCGCCAGCCCCTGTGGCCTGAGCCGCGTCCACACGCTTCTTGCGTGTCCGTGACGTCACGCGCCCACACCGTCCCCGCATTGATCACACACCGCCCGCGCCATGCAGCTGCTGATGGAGTGCGGGAGCGCGCTTTCGCACGCAGTGCGGTAGCGCACGGACCCGGCGGGAGAAAACGGGGCGGCCCTGCCTCGTCACCACTGTGCGCGCATCGGGCCTGGGCCGGGCGTTCCTGATTTGACCGAGTGCTGTTGTGCGGGCTGAACTGGCGCGGGATGAACTGGCGCGGGCTGAACTGGCGCGGGCAGCCGGTGATGCGGGGGGCCGTGCCGCAGTACGGCCACGGGGCAGGCGGCGCACGCCGCAAAAAAGGAAGGCCGCCCCCGCGAACGGGAGCGGCCTTGAAATCAGGCGGAACCAAAACTTACTTGATGATCTTGAACTCGCCGCGGCGGTTCTTGGACCAAGCAGCTTCGGTGTGACCTTCCACGGCAGGACGTTCTTCGCCGTAGCTGATCATTTCCAGCTGACCGGCGTTCACGCCGGACATCACCAGGTACTCGTAGGCGGCACGAGCGCGACGTTCGCCGAGGGCCAGGTTGTATTCCTGGGTACCACGTTCGTCGCAGTGGCCTTCCACCAGCACGCGGATCGAGGGGAACTTCTTCAGCACGTCAGCCTTCTGCTTCAGGACTTCCTTGGATTCGGCCTTCAGGTCGAACTTGTCGAAGTCGAAGTAGACTTTGGCGTCGGTGATGATCTGCTGGGCCCGGGCAAGGGCTTCCAGCTGGGCACGACGGGCCGAATCGTCCTCGGCGGCCATGGGGGCGCCGGCGGATTCGGGGGTGGCGGCGACCTGCTTCTTGGCGCAGCCGAAGCCGGTGGCGAGGACCAGGGCCAGAGTCAGGACAAGCCCAAAGCGCTTTGCGGTGTTCATGTGATTCCTCCTAGACAGCTCTTCGCTCCAATAGAATTATGCAGAGAACGGTTCCTTTCCTTTATCCCTCTCCGTCGGCTTCGGCCGCAACCCTAACACCCCCGGAGTGGGACAGCAGTAATGGTATCTCTACGCCGTTTTTTGTCAAGATGGGGGATTGCGGTATCTCCACTTTCCCCCACGATTTTTTTGGTTTTGCCCCCTCCGGAGGGGGTGTTGGCCCGTCCGGAACGTTCCACGAGGCGCGATATGCGCGTGCCGTCGTGAAACACGCGCTCGGGCGACCGTCCCGTGCCCCGCGCCGAGGGGGTGTTCGCACCCCGCGCTGTGCCCGTGTCTTGCCGCCTAATCGGGGATCATGCCCCAGTCCGGGAACGAGGCATCGCCCGCGCCGGTGGGCACCCGCTTGGCGTCGCCGCCGTGCCGGGTGATCAGGTAGATCTGCTTCGCGCCACTGCGGGTGGAGGTGAACGCCAGAAAGTAGCTGTCGGGCGCGAAGGACGGGGTTTCGTCTGTGCCGGGGCCAAAGGTGACCTGCCGTTCCGACTGGGTGACCATGTCGTACACGAAGATGCGGTGGCCAAAGTCGGTCATGCGGGCAAAGGCGATCAGCGTGCCGTCGGGGCTGATGGACGGGGCGGTGTTGTAGTTGCCGCTGCGGCTGATGCGCGTCACCTGCCCGGTGGTCAGGTCCTTCAGGAATATCTGCGGGCCGCCCAGGCGGCTGGAGCAGAAGGCCATCTTGGTGCCGGTGGCGTCGAACGAGGGCGAAACGTCGATGGAGGCGCTGTCCTCCAGCGGGCGTTCCTTCTGGAACACATGGCTCAGCAGGAAGATGCCGGGGTTCTTGCCGGTGGAAAGGCTGACCGCCACCTTGTTGTCGGGCAGGAAGGTGGGGCCGATGACGGTGTTGCCGGGAAACTTGATGCGCTGGGTCTGGCGGGTCAGGCGGTCCCACACCCCGAGGGCGTGGGTGCGGTCGTCCATGTGGCTGAACACGATGAACCGCGCGTCGGGCGACCACGACGGGGACATGGCCTCGCCCGGCAGGTTGGTGATCTGGCGCAGGTCGCGGCCGGTGGGCTTGCTGAGCCACACGTCCTTCTTGTTCTTGCCGCCCGATTTCACGAAGGCCAGGGTGGACTTGAAGAACTCGCCCCGCCCGGTCAGGGCCTTCATGAGGTCGGAGCAGAACCGGTCGGCCACGTCGGGCAGCTGGGTTTCCTGGATGTCGTAGTAGCCCTTGCCGAACACCAGCTTGCCGGAATACGCCTCGTACACGCGCAGTTCGACGAAGGGCTTGCCGGGGGCGTCGCCCTGGGGCCAGCCCGCCGTGACCACAAGGTCGGTGCCCGCGATCTGGAAGCGCTTGAAGTCGATGTCCGGGGCCTTGTAGCTTTGCAGCACCGAACCGCCCAGAATGGCCTTGGGGTCGGTCAGGCGCAGGAACGGCAGAAAGCTCAGGTTCTCGCGGATGATTTCGTTCAGCTTCACGCCCTGCCCGGTCACCGGGGTGCCGGGGGTGGGGCCCAGCGGATCGGCCAGGGCAAGGTTCAGGCTGCCCTGGCCGGGGCCGTAGATGTCGATCTGCACGGGGCCGGCCGCAAGGGCCGGGGCCGCCAGCGCGCAACACGCGATGAGGCACACTGCCGCCATAAGGCGGTGGATGGCATGACGCTGTCTCATCTTTTTCCGATCATTTCCTGAAGGTTGAAGTTGAGCACAAGGTCCTGGAATTCCGCGCTGGGCGGGGGCGGCAGTATGCCGGTCTTGCCCAGCGCCTTCAGGGTCGACGAGTCGAAGTCGGCCCGGCCCGAGGACTGCTCCACGCTGAAATCCTGTATCTGGCCGTTGGGAGCCACCTTCACCCGTACCCGTACCATGAGGTTCTCGCGGTTGGCGAGGGCGGGGAATTCCCAGTGGCTGCGCACGATCTGCATGACCTGCATGGTGTACACCCCGGCGATGCCGACGCCGCCGGAGCCTTCGCCCCCGCTGCCGTCACCGCCGCCCGCCGCGCCGCCGCCTCCGCCACCCTTGACGGTGGCCTGCAATGCGGACAGGGCGTTGGCCACGTCCTTGGCACCAGCGGCGCCGGACGTGACGCCCGCGCGGGTCTTGCCCTGTTCCGGCGCGCCGCCGGTCTTGGTCTGCGCGTCGGCCAGGGCCTGCTTCAGCACGTCCTTGGGGTTCGGTGCGGGCTTCTCGTCCTTTGCGGGTGTGGCGGGGGCCGCAGGCTTGGCCGGGGCTGCCGCCGTGGCGTTCTTCGAAACGTCCTTGGGCGGTTCCGGCTTGGTCTGCTTCTCGTCCTTCTTTTCGCTGATGGCCTTGGCGTCGGGTTTGGGCTCGGGCTTGGGCTCGGGCTTCGGTTCCGGCTTGGGTTCCGGTTTCGGCTCGGGCTTGGGCTCGGGCTTGGGTTCCGGCTTCGGCTCTGCCTTGGGCGCGGGTTTTTCCTGCACTTCGGGCGTGGCCACGGGCGCGGCCTTGGGGGCCGACGCCGTGGGTGCGGGGGCCGGGGCGGCCTGCGGTTGCGCGGGGCCGGGAGCGGGGGCGGGCGGAGCCTTGGGGCCTCCGGGCGCGCCCAGGCTTACCAGGTCCACCTGCACCACGGGCATGTCCAGGCGCACCGGCGGCGACGAGGGCCAGAAAAAGACCAGCAGCACGATGGCGCAGTGCAGGCTGAGCGACAGCAGAAAACTTGAGTAGCGCATGTCGACCCCGGCCTACCGCGCAGCCTTGCCGCGAAGGATGTGGAACCGGACCGTGCCGTCCCTTCGTGATGACGGGCTCATTTCTTCTTCGGGTCCTCGCGTTCCGCCACGACGCCGAGCTTTTCGATGCCCGCCGCCTTGATGTGCCCCATCACGTCCACCACCACGCCGTAGGGCACGGCCTTGTCGGCCTGGAGAAAGAGCAGCTTGTTCTTCTCCTTGACCAGGCGTTGCAGGTAGCCTTCCAGTTCCTCGATGGTCACCTTGTACTCGTCGAGGTACATCACCCCGTCCTTGCGCACGGTGAGCAGCAGGTGGTCGCTGTCCGCGGGCAGCACCTGCACGGTGCGCGTCTGGGGCAGGTCCACCTCGAGCCCTTCGGTCATCATGGGGGCCGTGACCATGAAGATGATGAGCAGCACCAGCATCACGTCCACGAAGGGAGTGACGTTGATTTCGGCGACGAAGCCGCCCTTGTTGCCGACGGAAGCACCCATGGGCTAGCCCCGGTCCGTGCGGTCGCCGCGGTCAGCAGAAGGGCGCGCCGCGCCGCGATGGGCGTTGATTTCGCGCTGTACCCGGTTCAGGAACGCGCCCGCGAAGTTGACGAGCTGCACTTCTATGCTGCTGATCATGCCCAGAAAGACGTTGTAGCCCACGGTGGCGGGAATGGCCACGAACAGGCCGATGGCCGTGGCGATGAGCGCTTCCGAGATGCCGGGGGCCACGGTGGCGAGCGAGGCGCTCTTCATCTGGCCGATGGCATGGAAGGAGGTCATGATGCCCCATACCGTGCCGAACAGGCCGATGAACGGTGCGGTGTTGGCGGCGGTGGCCAGGAACGACAGCGAGGCGGAAAGGCGGGTCATTTCGTTGCCCACGCCCTGGCGCAGCGAACGGCGCACGTTGTCGGCCACCACGTCGCCCGTGCTGCCCGCCTCTTTCAGGCGGTTGAACTCGGCCACGCCCTGCTGGGCCACATGGTAGAGGGGCGAGGCGGCGTCACCGCCCAGCGACTGCACGGCCTCGCGCAGGTCGCGGGCCTTCTGGAAGCGTTCAAGGCCGTCGGCGGCCTTGCGCTGCGCGGATTTCAGGGCAAACCACTTCTGGAACATCAGCGTCCAGCTGCCGATGGACATGAGCACCAGAAGGACGAGAATGAACTTGGCCACCAGGGTAGCCTGGGCAAGAATCGAGAGAATATCCATGACGTTGGGTGTCTCCACCGGGTGTTGAGTTGTACCGTGCGGCTGGCGGGGCGCGATGTGCCGTGGTGCCATGCGCGACCGGTGCGCGGCGTGCGGGTGACGGGGCGTGCGGGTGACGGGGCGTCTGGGGCCGCATGGGGTCGCGCCTGACTCCGTCGAGTCGCGCCGGGTCACGCAGTTTCGTGGGCGCGTTCGGCACCCCGCCCTCCATTTAGTCGTCTCGGGACAATGATGCAATGGGATTCAGGGGCTCCGGCGCGAAAAGGAGCGCACTTTCCGGGGCAAGGCGGCAAGGCGGCGCGGGGCGTGGGTTGGCGGGGCCGCGCGGGTGGGCGACGGTACGTGCGCAAGCGCACCGCTTGGGCCGTGCGTCCTGTCGGTCATCCCGATCTTCCGGTACGCGTCGCCTGTCCGGACAGGCAGGGCTGTCCGTCCGGGTTGCGGGGGCCTGCCTGCGGGCCGCCCCGATTGTGCAAGGTCGCCCTCCGGACACCGGATATGTGCATGTTGTTGCAAGTGCGCCCGGCCCCGGCTACACTCCGCCGCGTATCCGCCCCGGCACCGCCGCCGGGCATAGGCCTGGCCGGCCCCCCCCCGTTCGATGCCGTTCGAGGGCACCTGACGCGGCGATCCGTTCCGAATCGTCGGAACGGCCCGGACAGCAGCATCAGGCGGGTATTGCCGGCTACCGTCCCACGGCCCACGCCGACCCCACTCCCCACTCCACGAAGCCTCCGCAAGGAGTATCCATGCATCGCACCACCGTCACCGGCCCGTCGATGGAGCACCGCCGCATGCGCGGCCCAGAACGCCCGGCACTTCTTTTCCTGCTCCTGTGCGCCGCCTTGTCCGGCGTCTTCGCGACGGGTTGGGCCCTGCCCGACGTTGCCCTGGCGGCAGAGGCGGCCCCGTCCTCGACGCCGTCTTCCGCCTCGTCTTCGCTCCCGTCTTTGCCCCCATCTTCGCCCCCGGCTGGGGGCGCGCCGATGGGCATGGCCGCCGCACCCCGAGGCGCCGAGGGCGAGGCCCCGGCCACGGGCGGGGAATACGACATGCGCCGTGCCGTGGAATCCGCCCTGCGCGACAATCAGGGCGTGGTGGCCGCCCGTGCCGGACGCGATGCGGCGGAAGAAGGGCGCAAGTCCGCGCGGGGGGCGTTCGGCCCGGCCGTGTCCACCACCTACGGCTATGACCGCCTGAACGAAAAACCCACCTCCATGTCGCGCGAACTGGACAACGACACCTACACCTGGACCGTGGGCGTCAGCCAGCCGCTGTTCACCGGGCTGCGGCTGCTGTCCACCTACCAGAAGGCCGCGCTGGAAACGGAACGCCAGGCCCTGACGCTGGACAAGTCGCGCTTGGACCTTGCCGTGCAGGTGCAGGAAGCCTTTCTGGCCTACCTGAAGGCGGGCGAGAACGTGCGCAGCGCGCGCGATGCCCTGAGCCGCCTGCTTGAACAGGCCAAGGTTACCCGCGCCTTCTACGACGTGGGACTGCGCCCGCGCCTGGACGTGTTGCAGGCCGAGGTGGACGTGTCCAATGCAGAATCGCTGCTGATCACCGCCGAAAACGACCATGCCACCCAGCGCGCACGGCTGAATACCCTGCTCACCCTGCCCGTGGGCAGCAACACCGCCTACGTGGGCGCGCTGGTGCCCGTGGGCTTCGGCATGACCCTTGAGCAGTGCCTGGAACGTGCCTACCGCAACCGGCCCGACGTGCGCATTGCCAGCAAGGCCGTGGAAATCGCGGGCAAGGACGTGCGCATCGCGGACAGCGGGCTGTACCCGCAGGTGTCGGCCAACTTCAATTGGGCCACCGACGGCGACCACCCCGAAGCCTCGGGCAGCACCCTGAGCCCCACCGGGTTCAGCCAGTGGTCCACCGGGCTGAAAGCCGAGTGGAGCGTGTTCGAGTGGGGCAGGACGTGGTATTCCGGCCAGCAGGCCCGCCAGGTGGAAACCCAGGTGCGCGCCGAAGAGGCCAACCTGCACCACGAGGTGGCCTACGAAGTGCAGTCGCGGCTGCTGACCCTGACCGATTCCTCCAAGCGCATCGCGGTGGCCACCAAGGGGCTGGCCCAGGCCGAGGAAGCCTATCGCGTGGCCGTGGCCCGCTATCAGGCCCAGGTGGGCACCAATACCGACGTGCTGGACGCCCAGGCCAAGCTGACCGCCGCCGAGGCAACCCTGACCGGAGCCAAGGCCGAATACCTGGATGCGCTGTCCAAACTGTGGGCGGCCATGGGCGAGCTGAAGCCTGCGCTCACCGACGGCTAGCAAGGCTGCCGAAGGACCGGTGCCGCCGCGGGCGGACCGGACAGGCGGACATGGGGAACATTTCAGGGCCGCCGGGGCAATCCCGGCGGCCCTGTTGCATGCGGAACGTCGGATTTCGCCGGGGAGCGCCATTTCTTTCGCGCGGGTCTTGACATGGCGCCCCATAAACAGTAACCATTACCAATAAACAACATGAGGTCCCACATGACCCAGCAGCAACAGACCCGCATGACCAAGCAACGCATGGTCATTCTTGAAGAACTGCGCCGCGTGCACAGCCACCCCACGGCGGACGAGGTCTACGGCATGGTCCGGCAGCGGTTACCGCGCATCAGCCTGGGCACCGTGTACCGCAACCTCGACCTGCTGGCCGAATCGGGCGACATCCTGAAGCTGGAATCGGCCGGGTCGCAGAAACGCTTCGACGGCAACGTCACCCCGCACCAGCACGTGCGCTGCACCCACTGCGGCCGGGTGGGCGACGTGATGGAACCCGTGCGCCTGCCCGACCTTTCGGGGGCGCGCGCACCCGGCTTCATCATCCTTTCCGGGCGCATCGAGTTCGAAGGGATATGCGAGGCCTGCGCCTCGAAGAACTGAGCGCCGCTTCTTCCGTCTCCCATTCCGTCCCGCTCGCGGCATGTTCACTCTTGCGTGGGATGCGTGGTGATTGTACGTTCGCAGCGTGGAGTCCTGCACGACTTCATGATGCGTGGCGCGCAACTGCATGGTGTGCGTGCACGGAACCGTACAAGGTCCGCGTGCGTTCCGCCCCGGTGTCGCCGTCAAGGCGCGGCATTGGTCCAGGCAGCTCGTCCTGTCCCACGCGTCCGGCCTACGTGTCCGGCCCACTAGTCCGGCGCGCATGTCCGGCGCGCATGTCTTGGCTGCCCGGCCGGTGTAGCTGTCTGGTCCACCTGTCTGGTTCCCTGTGTGGTCCAGCCTGTCGGGTCCGCCGCCTCCGCATATTTCGCACCGCGTGCATGTCATCCGGCATGGCGCGCCCCCCTGGTCATTCCATCACGGTTCCGAGGCCCCTTCACCACGCCGGGGCGTCGGGCCATGCTTTGCGGCGCATGTGGCCGCGCGGCCCGGCGCCATCAGGCTACCTCCCCCATTCACCCGGAACACAACGACAACTCAAGGAGCAGTCATGAAAGCCCTGAAAGGCACCAAGACCGAACGCAACATCCTGACCGCCTTTGCCGGCGAATCGCAGGCCCGCAACCGCTACGACTATTTCGGCGCCCGCGCCAAGAAGGACGGCTTTGTCCAGATCGCCGACATCTTTGCCGAAACCGCCAGCCAGGAAAAGGAACACGCCAAGCGCCTGTTCAAGTTCCTTGAAGGCGGCGAGGTGGAGATCGTGGCGGCCTTCCCGGCGGGCGTCATCGGCGATACCCACGCCAACCTCATCAGCTCGGCGGCGGGTGAAAACCACGAGTACACCGAAATGTACCCCTCGTTCGCGCGCATCGCCCGCGAGGAAGGTTTTGACGAGATCGCCAAGGTATTCATGAGCATCGCCGTGGCCGAAGAATTCCATGAGCGCCGCTTCCTGGGCTTTGCCAAGAACGTCAAGGAAGCCCGCGTGTTCGTGCGCGAATCGTCCGTGGTGTGGCGCTGCCGCAACTGTGGCTACCTGCACGAAGGCACCGAGGCCGCGCACCTGTGCCCCGCGTGCGCCCACCCGCAGGCCCACTTCGAACTGCTGGGCATCAACTGGTAGGACGTCACGCACCGATGCGGGCGGCATGCGACGTGCGCCGCCCGCGCGCCGTGCGACAGGCCGGAATACGGGCCGAAATCCGGGGGGAAGGAGGCACCATGGCCGATCCCAGGGACATGTGGCGTTGTCAGACCGTCAACTGCGGCTATGTCTACGACCCTGACCGGGGCGACCGGAAGGGCAAGGTGCCGCCGGGCGTGCGCTTCGAAGACCTGCCCGACACCTGGCACTGCCCGGTGTGCGGCGGTACCAAGCGGTGTTTCCGGCCCATGGCCGGGCCCGGATCAACGGAGCAGCCCAACTGCGAACTGCCCACGGACAAGTAGAGTCTGACAGGCAAGGCCTACCATGCAAGATATGACAGGCAAGGCCGCGCTGCATCCTTAGCGGGCCGCACCCGCCGGACGTTGCCGATCAACGCACTGAACACCTCGCCGGAACAGTATGTTCCGGCGGGGCTTTTCGTGTTCTGGCATGGCTTCCCGACCGCCGATTGATAATCATCGCGGCCCGGTGGCCTCCCTTCTACCATGGCCCAGGCTCGGAAATCCTGGGGAGGGCAAGCAGCCCGGCGCGCCCGCGCGGGCGGACCATGACGCGGCCTTGCCGCGAGGAGGTTGGATGCGTGACGACATGAGACCGACCACCGTTGCGCGGTGGCAACCACGGCCCGCGTGGGTGGCGGGGCTGATGCTGATGGCCTGGATGGCCGTATCGCCCGTGTCCCCGGCCCGGGCAGGCACGACCCTGCCGGTGCCCAAATCGGGGGCGGCCCTGGCGGCCCAGGTGGCCGACGGCAAACGACTGTTCGCGAAACACTGCGGCAGCTGCCACACCGTGGGGATGGCGGGCAACGACATCCTGCCCCTGACCGGGCATATATCCACGCTGGGCATGGAGGCATACATCGAAGGGCAGGGCAAGGTGCTCGAACACATGCCGCCCTTTGCCGGGACGCGGACCGAACGCGACGCCATCGCGGCCTATGTGGCCGTGGGGCTGCACGGCAAGAAGCCGGACCGCTTCGACGAGGTGCGCATCCGGCCCCTGCGGCACGAGGTGCCGCCCTTCGATCCGGCCTCGTCGGCCCACGTGCTGCTGGCGTGGAACACCCTGGGCATGAAGTGCATCACCGATTGTGACGTGGCCTATTCCAACCTGCCGCCCGGCAACGCGCTGGTGGCCATGCTCATCCGCAGGGGAAGCGGCGACGGCATGGGCGAGGGCAGGCCGCGCATCGTGTCCGAAGGGGTGCAGTTGGCCTACGCCGCCCCGCCGGACATGCGCCGTCCGTCCACCCAGGTGGAATACTGGAAGTACGCCAAATCCATTTCCGGCAAGGAACTGCCCCCGGACGTGTCGGTTACCGGCAAGGGCATGCTGGGCACCATGGACCTCAACCCCAAGACGGGCGCGCTGGAGGCCATCGGCATACCCCTTACCCCCTACACCGACACCGGTGGGCTGAACCCGTACCCGGTGTTCTCGGTGCTGGCGCGCGACGCGGCATCGGGCCGGGAACTGGCCCGCACCGGCGCCGTGCTGCCCAACGGCACGGAAATGAGCTGCTGGCGCTGCCATGGCGGCAGTTGGGGCAAGCTGGGGGTAACCGGCATTTCGCCCGTGACGGCCCGCTCCATCCTGGCCACCCACGACAAGCGCAACAAGACCGACCTGTTGGCCCGATCCGATGCGGGCGTGCCCGTGCTGTGCCAGTCGTGTCATCCCGACCCGCTGCTGAACGCCAAGGGTCGCGAAGGGGTGGTGAACCTGCCCGCCGCGCTGCACGGCTTTCATGCCAACTACCTGGCCGGGCGCGGGGCGGAGGTTTGCTCCTACTGTCATCCCGACAGTCCCATCGGCGTTACCCGTTGCCTGCGCGACAGCCATTCCGCCAAGGGCATGACCTGCGTGACCTGCCACGGCCATCTGGAGGACCACGCCGTATCGCTGCTGAAGCGCGAGGTGGAACTGGGCAAGCCCGCCGCGCCGGGGCTGCTGCGCAACCTGACGGTACAGGGATCGCAGGGAACGAAGGCGATCCTGCCGCGCACCCCGTGGATCCAGGAACCGGACTGCATGACCTGCCACAAGGACTACGCGCGGCCCACCATGCCGGTGAGCGCCTTCAACGTGTGGACCGAGGGCGGACCGGGGCTGTACCGCAACCGCATGGACGCCACCGGCAAGGTGCCGTGCATCGCCTGCCACGGCAGCCCCCACGCTACCTACCCCAGCCGCAGCGATTACGGAGCCGGGCGCGATTCCATCCAGCCCTTCCAGTACCAGAAGGTGGACGCGCCCATCGGCGCGCGCGGCAACTGCATTGTCTGCCACGGCCCCACGGCCCGGCTGGACGCGGCCATGTCGCCGCATCACCCCATGCGCTGATTCCCTGCTCCGGCGTACATGCGCCGGAGCGGAATCCGGCGCGGACGCAACGAAAGGGGCCGGTCCCATGGACCGGCCCCCCTTGCATCTGCATCCTGTCGCGCCGCGTGCAGGGCACGCCGTGCGATAGCTCTGCTACTTGCCCATTTGGCGGGTGGCGAATTCCAGCATCTTGCGCGCCTCGTCGAAGTCCGGCTTCAGTTGCAGCGCGGCCGAGGCGGCCTTGGCCACCTTGTCCCACTTGCGCCAGTCCACGTACAGGCGGCCGATGTTGAAGAACAGGTTGGGGTCGCGCCCGGTGTACTGGGCGGCCTTGAAATAGTACTTTTCCGCCACGTCGAACTTGCCCATCTTGCGCAGGGCCATGCCGATGCGGTTGTACAGGTGGACGGATTCCGGGCTTTGGTCCAGGGCCTGGGCCAGATAGTCGAAGGCTTCCTCGTACCGGCCCGCCTTCAGGAACCTTTCGCCGATGTCGCCCTTCAGCGCCGGATCGTCGCTGAATTCCACCACCAGTTGTCGGAACACGCCGTTGGCCGCATCGTAGTCCTTGTCGTCCAGCAGCTTCTGGCCGCGGTCCAGTTCGGCCAGCTTGCGGGCCTCCAGGGCCTTGATGTGCTCCTGCGCCTCGTTCACGGCGGCTTCGTTCACCGCCTTGACCAGCTCGCGCACGGTGTCCAGCACCTGGCGTTCGGCACCTGGCTTGTAGTCGATCTTGAGCGGAAAGACCTTGCGCAGTTCCGGGTCGTTGTCGAGATAGGAGGACGCATCGGCCAGCATGCGCTCGAATTCTTCGCGCTCGGCCTTCATCAGCGGGTTTTTCAGCACCAGCACCAGCGCTTCATGAAAGGACTGCGCGGCAGGCATGACCTTGCCCTGGCGCAGCAGGGTGCGCACCTGGGTAAGCAGTTGTCGTGCCTTGGTGAGATCGTTGGACATGCATCGCCCCCGGACTGGCGTGGCGCGGAAAGGGGCAGCGCCCCGTATGCAAAGGGGGGCGCGGCGTGCCTGTTCCGCGCCCCCTGCGTTACGTCATATTCACTCGCGGACGTGCTTTCCTAACGGCCCACGGCCTCTCGCACCATATTCCTGAAGCGGGCAAAGAAGTACCGGCTGTCGGTGGGGCCGGGGCTTGCCTCGGGGTGGTGCTGCACGGCCAGGATGGGCCTGGTCTTGTGGGCGAACCCTTCCAGCGTGCCGTCGTTCAGGTTCACATGGGTTATTTCTACGTCGGGTACGCTCTCTATGTCCACGCAGAACCCGTGATTTTGCGAAGAGATTTCGATGTGCCCGGTCACCAGGTCCTTGACCGGGTGGTTGCACCCGTGGTGGCCGAACTTCAGCTTGTGGGTGGTGCCGCCAAGGGCGTGGCCCAGCAACTGGTGGCCAAGGCAGATGCCCGCCACCGGCATGCGTTCGGTCATCACGCGGATTTCGCGCACTTCATCGGCAAGGGTGGCCGGGTCGCCGGGGCCGTTGGACAGGAACACCGCCTCGGCACCGCTGGCCGCCACCTGCACCGCCGTGAACGACGGCGGCACCACCAGCAGGTCGAAGCCCTGGTCGGTGAGCAGGCGCAGGATGTTCCACTTGATGCCGTAGTCGTACACCACCAGGCGCGGGCCGGGGCCGGGCCAGGCATAGGCGCCGTCGGCGGCCAGTTCCACCTGCTGCGGGCGGGTGCCGTCCCAGCGGTAGGGCACGGCGGGCGCCACCTTGGTGACCAGGTTCTGGCCTTCCATGGTGGGCAGGGCGCGCGCGCGGCGCACCAGTTCCTCGCGGTCGTCCGTCTCGGTGGAGATGATGCCGCGCATGGCGCCGTTGATGCGCAGGTGGCGGGTCAGGGCGCGGGTGTCGATGCCCTCGATGCCCATGACCCCGTGCTGCGCCAGATAGTCGGGCAGCGACATTTTGGCCCGCCAGTTGGAGGGCGTCTTGCAACATTCCTTGACGATGAAGGCTTCCACATGGACCTTGCCGGATTCCATGTCCTCGGCCGTCACGCCGTAGTTGCCGATGAGAGGGTAGGTCATGCAGACCATCTGCCCGGCGTACGAGGGGTCCGTCAGGACCTCCTGGTAGCCCGTCATCCCGGTATTGAAGATGACCTCGCCGCCCGATTCACCGCGACCGGTGAACGAGCGACCCTCAAGTACGAAGCCGTCTTCCAGGGCCAGGAAAGCTCTCATCCTTCGTTCTCCCCAAGCAGGTTGATGATGATGCCGATGTCTTCGGGCCGGTCCACCCCGTGGGTACGGTAGGTGGTGGTCACGACCCGGATGGGAATGCCGTTTTCGAGCAGTCGCAGCTGCTCCAGTTTCTCGCGCCGTTCAAGGGAAGAGGGCGCCAGTTGCGTGAAGGCGCGCAGCGCCTCCAGCCGGAAGGCGTACAGCCCGACATGGCCGAGGTAGGCCGGGCCGGGGCAGTCCCCGTGCGCGCCGTCGTCCCGTGCGAAGGGGATGGCCGCGCGCGAAAAGTACAGTGCGTCGCCGTTGGCCGCCGTGACCACCTTGACCCGGTCGGGGCTGGCGGCATCCGCCGCGTCGATGGTCATGGCCAGGGTTGTCACGCGCACCCGCGCGCCGTCTGCCCCGTTCGGCCCGCTCGGCCCGCCCGGCCCGCTCGTCCCGGCGGCAAACGGGGCCACCAGCTGGCTGAGCATGCGCGGATCCAGCGCGGGTTCGTCGCCCTGGATGTTCACCACCACCGCGTCATCGGATAATGTCGCGCCATCGGCCCCCCCTTCGCCACGGCCCAGCAGGCAGGCCGCCTCGTACACCCGGTCGGTACCGCTTTCATGGTCGGGCCGGGTCATGACGCAAGGCACGTCCAGCCGGTGCGCCGCTTCCGCGATGCGCTCGTCGTCCGTGGCCAGCACCACCTTGCAGAATTCCGGGCAGCGGGCCGCGCGCTGGTACACATGCCAGAACATGGGCATGCCCGCGATATCGGCCAGCGGCTTGCCGGGAAAACGGGACGAGGCGTAGCGTGCGGGAATGATGCCGTAGCAGGTGGGGAATGCCGTCATCTCGTCGGGTGGCCCTGTGGCCTGCGGTTGGGGTGCGGAGCCATTGGGGTAATGCTCCAGGCGCGAAACTTTCGGACAATAACTGAAAATATCAGGCCGGGAAAGCGTCTTGTTCGGGTTACTGCATCAGTCCGGAATGGCTGACGAAAATGTAAAACGCCCTGGGGCGGCGCACGGTGCGTCACCATCCGCCCCGGTCCCCTCCCGGCATGCGACGTCCCGTTGCCGCCTGTCGGCCATGGTCCGGCGGTTGACCGCTCTCCTCAGGTGTAGCATAACTCCGCTTCTCGCGCGGGCAAGACCCGCCCCCCTTTTTTGTCGCGCCGCCCCCGTTTCAGACCCGCCAGCGTCTCCCTTTCGGGCGGCCCCTTCACCGGACCGGCCGGTCGTTTTCGTTCAGGACATTTCCCGGCGTACCGGACAGAGCCGGGCGTCCCTGCCCCATCCCAGACCCATTCAAGGACCATTGCCGTGAGCAGCAGACTGGAACGCGAGGCCGCGCGCCGCCGCACCTTCGCCATCATCAGCCACCCCGACGCGGGCAAGACCACCCTGACCGAAAAGCTGTTGCTGTTCGGCGGGGCCATTCAGATGGCCGGTTCCGTCAAGGCCCGCAAGGCCTCCCGCCACGCCACCTCCGACTGGATGGCCATGGAGCGCGAGCGCGGCATTTCCGTCACCACCTCGGTCATGCAGTTTCCCTACCGCGACCGGGTGGTGAACCTGCTGGATACCCCCGGCCACCAGGACTTTTCGGAAGACACCTACCGCGTGCTCACCGCCGTGGATTCGGCGCTGGTGGTCATCGACGCCGCCAAGGGCGTGGAAGCCCAGACCCGCAAGCTGATGGATGTCTGCCGCATGCGCGCCACCCCGGTCATGACCTTCATCAACAAGATGGACCGCGAGGCGCTGCACCCGCTGGACGTCATGGCCGACATAGAGCAGCACCTCCAGATCGAGTGCGCCCCCATGACCTGGCCCATCGGCATGGGGTCCAGCTTCAAGGGCACCTACGATCTTCTGCACAAGCAGTTGCATCTCTTTTCCTCCACCCACGGGGGGCGCATCCAGTCGGGCATCGTGATCCGCGACGTGGACGACCCGCTGCTGGACGAGCACCTTGGCGACCAGGCCGAGCAATTGCGCATGGACCTTGCCCTGCTGGAAGAGGCGGGCACCCCCTTCGACGAGGCCCGCTACCTGAAGGGCGAGCTGACCCCGGTGTTCTTCGGCAGCGCCATCAACAACTTCGGCGTGCGCGAAATGCTGGACATGTTCGTGGAATTCGCCCCCGGCCCGCAGCCGCGCCCGTCCGCCACCCGCATGGTGGAGCCCGGCGAGGAGGCGTTCACCGGCGTGGTTTTCAAGATACAGGCCAACATGGACAAGGCCCACCGCGACCGCATGGCCTTCCTGCGCATCTGCTCCGGCACGTTCACGCGGGGCATGCGGCTGAAGCACCACCGCACCGGCAAGGACGTGACCGTGGCCAACGCCACCATCTTCATGGCGCAGGACCGCACCGGCGTTGAAGAGGCCTTTCCCGGCGACATCATCGGCATTCCCAACCACGGCACCATCAAGATCGGCGATACCTTCACCGAGTCGAAGGAAGTGCTGAAGTTCGTGGGCATTCCCAACTTTGCGCCGGAGCATTTCCGCCGGGTACGCCTGAAGAACCCGCTGAAGGCCAAGCAGTTGCAGAAGGGGCTGGAGCAACTGGCCGAGGAAGGCGCGGTGCAGCTGTTCCGCCCGCTGGTGAACAACGACTACATCCTGGGCGCGGTGGGCGTGTTGCAGTTTGACGTGATCGTGGCGCGGCTGGCCGACGAGTACGGCGTGGATGCCGTGTACGAGGGCGTGGGCACGCATACGGCGCGCTGGGTGTACTGCGAGGACAAGAAGATCTTCGCGGACTTCCAGGACTATCATCGCGGCGAGCTGGCCGTGGACGCGGAAGGTGCGCTGGCGTACCTGGCGCCCAATCCGTGGCGGCTGGAGTCGGCCACGGAGCGGTATCCGAAGGTTGAGTTTCGGACCACGCGCGAAATCAGCTAGAGGGTGTCGTCCTTTGCCCGCTGGCGGAGGGGTGGGAACAGCGCGGTGACGCTGCTGGCGGAATCCGCGCTCTGCGGTCGTCATCCGTAAGATTCGCGCAAGCGCTCATCCAACGGCTGTCGCCTTTCACTGCCGGGCTGCGTTGGCTTGGCATTTTTGATGCTCACATACAGGAGTATGCTCCGCTCAAAAATGTCAATCCGCCTTGCCCGGCAGCGAAATCCGTAATTCCTTGCATCGCCCCCGCACCAGCCCCCCGCAGCGGAAGCCCGCTGCGGGATATAAGGAAAAAGAACATAGCGGGATTGGCAGAAAGAGAAAGACCCACGATGTGTGAAATTCAAAGGCCCGGCATATGCCGGGCCTTCGTGCGTTGTGGGGAAAGTGCGGGAAAAGAAAAGGGGAAGGCGTGTGGGCCGTTGGCGGCTATGCCGCGCCCGTGCTGCCGCCCATGCCGTTGCCCGTGGCACCTCGCTTTTCGCGGTAGCGTGCCACCTGCCGTTCGATGGCCGCGAACAGGGCCTCACGGTTCACCGGCTTGGCCACGAAGTCGTCCATGCCCTCGGCCAGGAAGCGGTCGCGGTCGCCCTGCATGGCATGGGCGGTCAGCGCGATGACCGGCACGTCGGCCCAGGCCGCTCCCTGCGCCGCCGCCTCGCGGATGCGGCGGGTGGCCTCCAGCCCGCTGACCACGGGCATCTGCACGTCCATCAGCACCACGTCGAAGGGGACATGCCCTGCCTCTTCATGCGTTCCGTCGTCCGTCAGGGCGTCCGGCACAGCATGCGTCCCGTCGCCGGGTTTGCCGCCTCCGCCGCTTTCGCAATTCCTGCCGCCGGGGGCGCAGCCCTCGCGCAGGCGGTCCAGAGCCTCCTGTCCGTCAACGGCCAGGTGCACGTCGTAGCCGCGCTCATGCAGGAAGAAGGTCAAGAATTCGCGGTTCAGGTCATTGTCTTCCGCCAGCAGCACGCACAGGGCGCGGTCCGCTTGCTGCCTGCCATGGGCGTCGGCCCGTTGCGCCCCGGGCGACCCGCCAGCCGGACGGTCCGGCGTATCCCGGCTGGCCAGGCGCAGGTCGGTGGGGTCGGCGGCGCCGTGCGGAGCATCCTTGTCCATGGGCACGGTGAACCAGAACTGGCTGCCCTTGCCGGGCGTGCTGTCCACGCCGATGTCGCCGCCCTGCAAGCGCACGATGTGCCGCGAGATGGCAAGGCCGAGGCCGCTGCCGCTGTGCCGCCGGGTGTGCGACCCATCGGCCTGCGAGAAGCTTTCGAACAGCAGGGGCAGCTTGTCCGCCGTGATGCCGGGGCCGGTGTCCTGCACGGTGAAACGCAGGCAGCCGCCGGGCCGTGGGCACTCGGCGTTGCGGCGCACGTCCACGTGCACGCTGCCCGCGTCGGTGAATTTAACGGCGTTGCCCGCCAGGTTCACCAGCACCTGGCGCAGCCGCAGCGGGTCGCCCTGCAACCGGGCGGGGGCCCCGGCGTCGATGTGCACGGTAAGCGACAGTCCCTTGCGTTCCGCCTGCACGGCCAGCGGGGCCAGCGCGTCGTTGACGGCGGCGCGCAGGTCGTACTCCACCTGGTCCAGCCCCAGCCGCCCGGCCTCCATGCGCGAAAAGTCCAGCAGATCGTTGATCACGTGCAGCAACCCCTCGGACACGTTGCGGATCATGGAAAGGTAGCGGGCCTGTTCGTCGTCGTGGGCGGGGGGTGTTGCGTCGTGCAGGCGTGAAAGGGCCACGTCCACGATGCCCAGAATGCCCGAAAGCGGGGTGCGCATTTCGTGGCTGATGTTGGCCACGAACTGGCTCTTCAGCTCGTTGGCGCTTTCGGCTTCTTCCTTGGCCTTTTGCAGGGCCTGTTCCGCCTCGTGCAGGCGGCTGATGTCCTGGAAGGCGCCACGTGCCCGCACCGGCCTGCCGTCCGGCCCGCGCTGCACCACGGCCTTCATCTGCCCCATCATCCGCCGTCCCTTGGCCGTAAGCAGGGGGATGTTGTCCCAGAAGACGGATTCCGGCTCGTCGGCGGGTTCGGTGAGCATCCGTTCGAACTGGGTGACGTAGTCCGGCGCGTAGAGGTGGCAGCCCTCCAGCGGGCGGGGCAGCGGCGTGCCCGGCTCCACCTCGAGCAGGGCGTACAGCCCCGGCGACCAGTAGGTGGCCACGTCGTTGGCGATGTCGAAATCGAAACTGCCAAGCCCCGCGATAAGCTGGGCCTCCTGCAACCGGGCCTCGCTGTCGCGCAGGGCCTGTTCCGTCTCGTGCAGGCGGGTGATGTCCTGGAAGGTGCCGCGCATGCGTACGGGGGCGCCGTCCGGTCCGCGCTGCACCACGGCTTGCATGTGCGCCACGCCCTTCTTGCCGCTGGTCGTGACGTAGGGCACGGTTTCCGAATGGATGGTTTCCGGCGCGGGGTCGCGTGAGACTTGCAGTTCGTTGAACCAGTCGGCGCGTTCCGGCGAATGGACGGCGCTGCCCCGGGACGGCGGCGGTGGGGGCTGGGACGGGTCCAGTTCCAGCAGGGCGAACAGGCCGGGCGACCAGTAGTCGGCCCGGTCGTGCACCAGGTCCAGGTCAAAGCTGCCCATGCGGGCTATCTGCTGCGCTTCCTGCAACCGGGCCTCGCTGTCGCGCAGGGCCTGTTCCGCCTCGCGCAGGGCGGTAATGTCCTGGAAGGTGCCCCGGATGTGCTCGGGCAGGCCGTCCGCGCCGTGGCGGGCCATCAGGTGCAGGCGACCGAAGCCGCGCCGCCCGGTGGCGGAGACGTAGGGAAACGAGCGCAGCACCGTGGTTTCCGGCCTGTCCGACGGGGTGGCCAGAAACGCTTCGAACCACGGCGCGGTTTCCGGTGCGTGGCGGCGGAAGGCCTGACCCGGCACCAGCGGGCCGTCGTGCGGGTCCAGGTCCAGCAGCCGGAACAGCCCCGGCGACCAGAACGCCTCGCTGTCGCGCAGGTTGACGGAATAGCTGCCCATGCGGGCGATGAACTGGGCCTCGTTGAGCCGGGCTTCGCTGTCGCGCAGGGCCAGTTCCGCCTCGCGCAGGCTGGTGATGTCCAGGAAGGTGCCCTGGGCGTGCAGGGGCAGGCGGTCCGGCCCGCGCGTGACCCGGCAGCGGAATTGGCCCCAGCCCTGCCGCCCGCCCTGGGTGCGGTAGGGAAAGACGCGTTGCAGTTCGGTCACCGGCTCGTCAGAGATGATGGCCACGTGCTCGTGGTACCAGCCCAATTCTTCCGGTGCGTGGATGGCGAACACCTCCGCCGGTGGCGGGGGCGGCAGCGCGGGATCGTGGCCGAGCATCTCGTACAGTCCGGCGGACCACTCGAACGCCCCGGTGTCCATGTGCAGTTCGAAGCTGCCCATGCGGGCTATCTGCTGCGCTTCCTGCAGACGGGCCTCGCTGTGGCGCAGGGCCAGGCGGGCCGCCTCGCGCTGGGTGATGTCCTGCAACACGGCCATGCACCGGGCGGGCATGCCGGTTTCGGGGGCCTCGTGCAGGGGGCGCAGGCGCACCTCGTGGATGCGCTCGCCCACGGCCATGGTGAAGGTGGTCTCGGAACCCGCCAGGGCTGCCTGCAACTGTTCCTCGAAGGGCAGCGCCACCTGCGGGGGCAGCACGTCGGATGGGGTGGCCCCCTCCAGCCGCTGGCGGGGCACCAGCAACCCTGCCAGGCCCAGCCCATCGGCCAGCAGGCAACGCATGCCACCGTCAAAAAGCATGATGGCGCCATCGGGATAGTTTTCGGCCAGGGCGCGGTAGCGGGCTTCGCTGTGGCGCAGGGCGGTCTCTGCCTCCAGCCGCTGCCCGCGCTGGCGGCTGGCCGACCAGGCCAGCAGCGAGACGGCCATGCACAGGGCCAGGGACATGCCCACGTTGGCCACCGTCTGCCTGCGCCACCCGGACAGCACGAGGTGCAGCGGGGTGTGCATGGTCATGCGGAAGGGAAAGTCGCGCAGTTGGTGCACCGCCACCAGGGCCTCGTCCGTTTCGGCGATGCGCAGGCCGGGTACGCCGATCCCCTTGCCGGGAATGTCGGCGAGGGGGGCGCCGTCGAACGACGATGACGTTTCCGGGGGCAGGGCAGGGCGGGGCGCCGTTGCGGTCTGGCCGGGGCGGGAAGCGTCGGATGGCATGTCCGATGCGCCGTCCGGTACTGCGCCCGGTGCGCCTTCCGGCATGGTTTCCGGCCAGGCGCCGCTGGCTGCGGCCACCGATGCGCGCACGCAGGCCACCCCGGCACCGGGCGGCCACACCACCAGGGGCGAGGCATCCATGTCGAGCAGCACGGAGCATTCCGCGCCGTCCGGGTCGTAGTCCTGGTAGCGGTCGTGGAAGAACACCGGATTGACCAGGGCCACCAGCACCCCGGCAAGGCTGCCGTCCGGCCCGGAAACGCGGCGGCTCAGCAGCATCCGGGGGGGCGTGTTTCCGTGCGGGCTGGTGGGCGGCATGTGCAGCCGCATCAGGTGGAAATCGCGCAGCAGGTCGCGGTGGGCGGGCAGCGCCACATGGCGCAACTGGGATTCGGCCTCGGCGGGCAGCGGGCCGGTGGTGGTCATCACGCGCCCGTCCGGGGCGAGCAGGGCCAGTTCCAGCACGTGGGGGCGCAGCAGGTCCAGCCGCTGGCGCAGCATGGTGTCGAGCGCGCGGGGTGCGGGGTCGGGCACGCTGCCGGATATGTCGAAGGCCAGGGCGGCCAGCGCAAGGTCCATGGTCTGGAGCAGCGCGCTGACATGCTCGCCCATCAGGCGCAACTGGCCTTCCAGGCGCAGGCGGGCCATGTCCATGTGTCGTTCGCGTTCGCGCAGCACATGGGTGGCGCTGGTTGCCACCACCGCCGCCAGCACCACCAGCAGCACCCAGCCGAGCATGCTGTCGCCAAGGCGCGCCGGAGGGACGCGCGGGCGTTGGGGCGGCGGTGGCGCGGCGGGGTCAGCCATGGCTGCGTCCGGCGGGGGGGGGCGGGGGCGGTGAGGCGGGGGCGTCCTGTGCCGTGACGTCCTCTGCGACCTTTCCGGCGACCTGCCCGTCGGTTCTGTCAACGACGGAGGCGGCGTCGGGTCCGGCGTCGGGCAGGGGATTGGCGGGCGTTTCCACGGGCAGGGCCATCAGTGTCTCGGTGTCCTCGAACAGGCGTTCAAGGATGGAGTTGGAAACCAGCATGCCGCTGCGGGTAAGCCGCAGGTAGCCGTCGCGGATGCGCAGCAGCCCTTCGCGGTGCAGCAGGTGCACCAGCCGCTTGTGGTCGCGCAGAAAGTCGCGCCCGGTCAGCTCGCGGTAGGCCTTTACCCGCAGCCCGCGCGCCGTGCGCAGCCGCAGCATGATCAGTTCCAGCACCCGCGTCTGCGGGGTCAGCCGTTCGGCCTCGGTGCCCACGCGGCCCTCGTCCACCTGGCGGGTCCACGCGGCGTGGTCTTCCGGGTTGTTCCAGCGCAGCCCCCCCAGCGTGGACGCCGCCGACGGGCCAAGGCCAAGGTAGTCCTCGCCTTCCCAATAGCCCAGGTTGTGGCGGCACTGGAAGCCCATGCGGGCGAAATTGGAAATTTCGTAGTGGATGTAGCCTTCGGTTTCCAGCAGTTCCGCCCCGTCCATGAACATGGCGGCCTGGGCACGCTCCGGGGGCAGGTCCAGCCTGCCGGTGGCGCAGTCGTCCTCCAGCGGGGTGCCCGGCTCCAGGGTCAGCCCGTAGCAGGACAGGTGTTCCGGCCGCAGCCGCACCACCTCTTTCAGCTGCTTGGTCCATTGGCGCAGGGTCTGGCCCGGCAGGCCCCAGATCAGGTCCATGCCCACGTTCTGGAAGCCTGCCGCGCGCACGGCGCGGAACGCGTCCAGTGCCTCCCGCGCGCGGTGCGGCCTGCCCAGGGTGTGCAGCATGGCGTCGTCCAGGCACTGCACGCCCATGGACAGCCGGTTCACCCCCACCTTCAGCAGGGTGCGCAACTCCGATGGGCGGGTCAGCGATTCCGGGTTGCCCTCCATGCTGATTTCCGCGCCGGGCTGCACCGCGAAGGCCTTGCCCACCCGGTCCAGAATGGTGCCGATGGTGCGCGCGGGCAGCAGGCTGGGCGTGCCCCCGCCAAAGAATATCGAGGTCACCGGTACGTTGCCCATGCGGTCGCCCCACAGGGCCAGCTCGCGCAGCAGCGTTTCCACGTAGTCGCGCACGGCCGTTGCCGCCCCCATCTCCAGCGAGTGGAAGGCGCAGTACCGGCACTTGCGGCGGCAGAAGGGCACGTGGATGTACAGCAGCATGGTGGTGTGGCCGACTCCGTCCGGGAAGAGAACCGGGGAGGGGATACTTTGCGTTTTGCGGTCCTCAGCCGTAAGGCTCGCAAGCTCGCCTGACGTCTGAGGCAAGGTGCTCCCTCCCCGGACCCCGGCGTTGCTGTCGCTATCCGTAAGGTTCGCGCAAGCGCTCACCTGACGGCTACCGCTCCCCCCAAACGTTTTATTTGGGTGAATCGCCCCCCGAAATGGGGTCAAGGGGGCGCGGCCCCCTTGCGGGGTGCGGGGCGGAGCCCCGCTCTTCTTGCACGCCCGTAACCTTGGCGAAATCGCGGGCGAAGCGTTCGGCTTCGCTGTACAGGCAGCCGCAGTAGTTCTGGCGGTGGATGCCCCATTCCCTGGATGTGTCGATGCCTTCCTGCCAGCCGGTGCGAAAGTCGCGGTACAGGAAGGGGATGGCCCCGTCGTGGCTGTCGGCGGCGATGCCGTGGCCCACCTCGGCGATCATGTCGTGGCGCTGGCGGCGCGAGTAGAGCAGGCTGGTGGTGAAGGCGTCGTACCCGCCGCGTGCGGCGATGGCGTGGGTGCGTTCAAGGCGGGTGGCGTAGCACACCCGGCAGCGCACGCCGGGTTGTTCGCGCCAGGCCATCTGGCGCATCCAGGCGGCGGGGTCGTACTCGGCGTCGCGCCAGATGACGGGCAGGTCGAGCCGCCGCGAGACTTCAAGCATGGCCTCGCGGCGGCGCAGGTATTCCTGCACGGGGTGGATGTTGGGATTCAGGAACAGGGCCGTGACCTCGTGTCCCTCGTCGCGCAGCATCCGCACCGTGGCGATGGAGCACGGCCCGCAGCAGACGTGCAGCAGGACGCGCATGGCGTTACCGGGCGGGCCTGATGTCGAGATGCACGCCGAACTGGCGTTCCAGGTCGAGCAGGCGTTCGCGCTTGTGGTTCAGGAGGTGCATGGCAAGCTCTGCCCCGGTTTCGAAGGCGAAGGTGGGCGTGCCGTGCGGCAGTGCGCGCAACTGGCGGTGGATTTCGCGCAGGGCCTGCAACGACTGCCATTCCATGTTGCGGCGCAGGCCGGAACCCTTGCAGCAGGGGCAGGCTTCCATGGTGATGGACAGCGCGGACGAGCCGGTGCGCTGGCGCACCACCTGGAGCAGGCCAAAGCGGCTCATCTTGCCCACGTCGTGGCGGGCGCGGTCGTTCTTCATGGCGTTTCGCAGGATTTTTTCCACTTCGCGCCAGTGATTGCGGTCGCGCATTTCGATGAAGTCGATGACCACCTGGCCGCCGATGTCGCGCAGCTTCAGCTGCTGGGCGATGGTTTCGGCCGCCTCCATGTTGGTGCGCAGCGCCATGGATTCGAAATTGGTCTTGCCCGAGATCTTGCCCGAGTTGATGTCGATGGCCATCAGCGCCTCGGTCTGGTCGAACACCAGCCGACCGCCGGAAGGCAGGGTGACCTCGCGCGAGTATATCTGCTCCAGCTGGCGCTGGATGCCGAAGCGTTCCCACAGGGTGCGGGTCTGGTCCTTGTAGACCTTGACCAGGCTCCCCTTGCGCGGGAACAGCAGCGAGGAATATTCCTCGATGAGCGTGGCGGTGTGCTCGTCGTCCACCCACACCTCGGCCACGTCGTCGCTGAGGTAGTCGCGCACGGCGCGCGAGGCCAGGTCCGGTTCCTTGTAGATCAGGCAGGGGGCGGATTCCTCGGTGCCCTTCTTGCGGATGTCCTTCCACAGGCGCTTCAGGAATTGCAGGTCGCGCTGCAGGGTGGTCTTGCTGGTGCCCGCGCTGACCGTGCGCACGATGACGCCAAGGCCGGGGCCGGGGTTCAGCCCTTCCAGCATCTCGCGCAGGCGACCGCGTTCCTCGTCGTCCTCGACCTTGCGGGAGACGCCGATCTGCTCGCGACCGGGGGTGAGCACCAGGAAACGGCCCGGCATGGACAGGTAGGTGGTCAGGAAGGCGCCCTTGCTGCCCGTGGGTTCCTTGACCACCTGCACCAGCACTTCCTGCCCGGCCTTCAGCACCTTCTGCATCAGCGGGTACTTCTTGCCCTTGGTGGCGTCGTGCGGGGTGTTGTAATATTCGGGGTGCACCTCGTCGATCTGGAGAAAGCCGTTCTTGTCGGCCCCGTAGTTGACGAAGGCAGCCTGAAGGTTGGTATCGACGTTGTTGATGATGCCGCGGTAGATGTTGCCCTTGGTCTTGGCCTGGTGGACCATCTCCACGTAGTATTCCTTGACTTGGTTCTCTTTCGCGCCTTCCTCGGCAAGGGCGACTTCCACCTGCTCGCCGGGCAGCACGCTGATGAACATTCTCAGCTTGCTCTTTTTCGTTGTCATGCAGTCCTCTGCGGAAAAAAGTGTAAAATTTCAAAAAATTGTAACGCGTGCCGTGCCTGCGGCGCGCCCGAGCACACATGCGCGGGGTACGCAGCGCAACCGGGGCGGTGCGCGTAGCTTCCCGGAATCAGGCGCGCATCAGCGCGTTTCCTTCCGGGCGGGCGTTGTGGTGCCCGTGCACTTCCGGTGCGGCGGAATGCCGTTCTTCGCGGCATTCCCCTGCGGTGGCCCGTCTTGCGACACCCCCGGACAGGGTTCCCTGTGGCAGGGTTCCCTCCGATCAAGGTTCCCCGGGTTCGGGGAGGCCGTTGCGTCGCCGCGACAGCGGCCGCCTGACGCTACCCGTTGCGGGGTGCGCGCCCGGCGTGGAAAATTTCGCCATCCGTATCGCGCGGCAGGGCCGTTTCGGCCACGGGAGCGCATGCGCCCCGCGCCGTCAGCTCGTCCAGCGCCCTCCGCACCGCGTCCGGCGGGGCACCCAGTGCCCTTGCCAGTTGCGGCGCGGTCTGCGGCCTGCGCGTTATGGAGCGCAGTACCGCCTCTTGCAGATTCCCCGTGTCCGTGATGATGGGTACGGGGGTGTCTGCGTCCGTTGCAGCCGCCGCGCGGCAGGGGCCGTCATCCGGTACCGCCGCCGTGGGGTGGTGGCCAGCCGGTGTCGTTTGCGGGCATCCGGCTGCCGTGTTCAGTTCGTCGCTCCAGCGGGCCAGCACGTCCCTGCCCACGGGCAGGGCGCGCGGGCTTGCGCCCGGTCGCGACAGGGTGGTCACGTCCACCCGGTGGGGGGCCAGTTCGCGCACGTAATCACGCAACAGGGCGAGGTTTTCCGCCGTGTCGTTGATGCCGCGCGCAAGCAGCACCTCCAGGTAAATCCGTCCGCCGAACCCGCGTGCGAACCCCAGCAGGCCGTCGGCCACGCCGCGCGCGGTCACGCCCTTGCACGGGCGGTTCAGCGCGCGGAATTCCGATTCGACCAGCGAATCCAGCGAGGGCAGCACCACGTCTGCCCCGGCAAGGTCGGCGCGTACGTCGTCCCGGTGGAGCAGGGTGGAGTTGGTCAGCACCGCCACGGGCACACCGGGCAGGATGTCCCGGCAGCCCGCGATGATGCGGGCAAGGTCGCTGTTCAGGCAGGGTTCGCCCGAGCCGCCCAGCGTCACGTGGTCCACGAATGCGGAAGGGGTATCGCCGTCCGGCGTGGCACCGCGGGTTGCGGCCTCGGCATCGCGCCAGCGGGTCAGTTCGTCCAGCAGCACCGGGGCCGGGGCGTAGGGCGCCCGCTCGCAGGTGTGCACGTCGGTCGCGCCCACCTCGCAGTACAGACAGTCCATGGAGCACACCCGCCCGCCAAGCAGGTCGAGGCCGAGCGAACGACCAAGGCGGCCGGAGGCCACAGGGCCGAACACGTGGGCAAGGGGCATGCTGTCCAGAAAAACGTCCTTGTGCGAGAGGCGTGCGGGTGCCAGGTGCACGGCGCGGCATGGGCCGCACTTTTCACCGTGAGGTGCATCAAAACGGGTTTTCAGGAAAAAAGCAAGCGGGGGTGGGAAACCGGTGGGGTTCTCTGGCCGTTTCGCGAAGCCTTGGCGGATGATGCAGCGGCAGCGACGCGAACTAGCACGGGCGTCTCCGGGCGTCCATTGTAATGTTGCAGGCCCCGGCGGTGCCCGTAGTGCCGTGGTGCATCATGGGGGCCTGCCAAGGGTGGAGCCGGGTGCGCGTGCGAAGCCGCGCGCTGCCCCAACCGCTGTCCTGTGGCGCGCCAGCCCCGCCAATCCGGCCAATCCCGCCCATCCCGCCGCTTCTTGACACCGCCCCCCTGTCCCGGTAGGCCCTTCGTTCCATAGGGCCGGGACCGGGCCTGCCATTGGCGGCAGGCCCGGTCCCGGGCGTGCGCACGGCGCGCGCCGCCCGGCTTCGCGCGTGCGGGCCGGTTGCCGACAACCCTCAGGAGGAATTCCCATGCCCGCATACGGAGAACTGGTCATCCTGCAAAGCCCGCGCGGCAAGCGTTACCTGCGCCGCGTCGAAGAGGGCAACGACCTGCACTGCCAGGAAGGCGTGCTGCCCATGGCCGACCTGGCCGCCGCCGAATACGGCACTGAAGTGCGCACCAGGCAGGGCGTGCCCTTTCGGTTGCAGCGCCCCACCATCACCGACCTGGTCAAGGGCGTGAAGCGGCAGACCCAGATCATCTATCCCAAGGACATCGCGTACATCTGCATGCGCCTTGGCGTGGGGCCGGGCCGCACCATCATCGAGGCGGGCTCCGGCTCCGGCAGCCTGACCGTGGCGCTTTCGTGGTTCTCCGGCCCCACGGGCCGCGTCTGCACCTACGAGGCGCGCGAGGAATTCTACAAGCTGTGCCGCCGCAACCTCGAATGGGCGGGTGTGGGCCAGAACGTCACCCAGTTCAACCGCGACATCATTGACGGCTTCGAGCAGACCGACGCCGACGCCCTGTTTCTGGACGTGCGCACCCCGTGGGACTACCTGCACCACGTGGTCCGCGCCGTGAAGCCGGGCGCCGCCCTGGGCTTCCTCGTCCCCACCGTGGATCAGGTGTCCAAGCTGCTGCACGGCATGGAAACCGGCCCCTTCGACGACATCGAGGTCTGCGAAATCCTGATCCGCCGTTGGAAGCCCGTAGCCGACCGCCTGCGCCCCGAAGACCGCATGATCGCCCACACCGGGTTCCTCATCTTTGCCCGGCATCAGGAACGCTCCGAAGAATGGGACTCGTTCCGCACCCTGGGCACCCGCGAGCGCAAGCAGGAAGCCGCCCGCCAGGAACGCCTGGCCGCCGCGCGCGGCGCAGCGGATGCCGCTGATGCCCCTGCCGACGATGAGAGCTTTGAATAGTTGACTTTCG